>ERZ795032.178-NODE-178-length-89920-cov-6.526723_pt1 | contig 89920 bp, 74 predicted proteins | sample MGYA00375124_ERZ795032 | MGnify/ENA primary metagenome ERZ795032 (study PRJEB30167, sample SAMN05720154) | activated sludge metagenome | isolation source: Anaerobic digester | place: China | collected 2015-12-16 ... | reverse complement strand
GTAATCGAGACGATTTCGGCATCGGCGTTGATTCTGATTGGGAAGAAACCACTACCGGCACCCCGAGACACAATTAAGTCCATCTCATTTATTTTGAAATGACCACCGCCATATTTATCATCTAACCAGTTAATGGGACTCCAATCGAATAGGCGAATATGTCCGCCGTGATAATGACCAGATAACATCAAGTCAAAGCCAAGTGCGGCCGCCTCGGTATAAAAGTCGGGATGATGCGATAGCAAGATACGATATTCGTCGGTATCATCGAGTAATGGGCTAAGGTGCGGGGCTAACACCGGATCGATATTCGTGTTCCAAGGACCCCAATGGTCATCGACTTCGGTTTGCTCGACCCCGAACAAAGATAGGGAGCTACCACCCAACTCGATACGTTGTGCTTTACCGCTAAGGTCGACGACGCCTTTATCTTCAAATAGGGTTAGCAAATCAGCATATAAAGACGCGCGAATATCGTGATTGCCATTTTCAAAGAAAATCGGGATTGAAGCCAATCCATCAATAAACTGGGTGATGCGTTCAAGATTTTTCGTATATTCATCAATGAAATCACCAGTTAATACAACGATGTCGGGATTTTGATCGATAATCGTATCGATGATGTTAGCGTTCGCGTATTGTATCGCCTCATTATGGTAATCGGACACTTGCACAATTTTAAAACCATCAAAAGCAAGTGGCAGTTTTTCGCTATTGATGGAGTATTCGGTAATCTGAAGTTTGTTGCTGTCGAATATGAAAAGCGTCGTCGGAATTAACGCGATGACGCCAAGAAATATGAGCCACCGACGCAGTCGCTTCTTTTTCATCCTAAAGCCACATCAAGAATCATCATGATCATGAATCCGATCATGAGTCCCCAAGTTCCAAAGTCGCTATGTTCGCCCAAATGGGCTTGCGGAATCAGTTCTTCGACTGTTACATAAACCATCATCCCTGCGGCAAAGGCCAACAGCCACGGCATTAGTCCGGCTCCCGCGCCAAAAATAGCAAGAAAAATACCAATGACGGCTGAAATTGGTTCGACAACAGCGCTAATAACGCCCATGCCAAACGCTTTGTGCGTATTTCCAAGTTCTTTTTTTAGAGGCAAAGCCACGGCGGCGCCTTCGGGAAAGTTTTGTAGTGAGATACCGATAGCAAGTCCTAAAGCCGCTAAAAACATCGGCGGTTGACCGCTAACAAACGCGGCTCCAAACGCAAAGCCGACGGCAAGGCCTTCGGGAACGTTATGGATTGTCATTGCAAGAAAAAGTTTTGATGAAGTCGAAAGTTTCGAAGGAAGTCCTTCTTCGACTTTTCCTTCAATGTGGAAGTGTGGCACAAGTTTATCAATAGCTAGCAGTACTAAGCCCCCAACTACAAACCCGATTGCGGCGGGAATCCAACCGGGCAATCCTTGACTGTCGCTTAACTCGATGGCTGGGATAATCAGTGACCAGACACTGGCGGCAATCATGACGCCGGCGGCAAAGCCCAAGAATATTTTGTTGAACTTCTCCGAGAAAGTGTTCTTGAAGAAATACACCATCGCCGAACCGGCCATCGTCGCGATGCCGATTAAACTGACGCCTAAAATGGTCATTTGGATGTCTGTCATGAAGCTACCTCTTTACGGTCGAGAAATTCAAACATCACCGTGAAAAATTCCGGATCGTTTCGTGTGATTAATTCATAGTCAATCGATCGATAAAAAAACTGGCTTTCATCCGATTGGGGATTTTTGTCATAACGACGCTTTTCTTTAAGAATCGAAATAAAGTATTGTTCGGCTTCGCTTGTCAAATACGGATTGTGGCTCTTGTCGGCATCTAGATAAAACTCAATGCTAGGTTTATTGGCACCGACAAGCCGATATTTGTCGAAATTGGCCGCTTGACGCACGAACGGATCTTTGGCCCCCATCATGAATAGCATGGGGATATTAGCATGTTTGATGGATGAGGTGATGTCGAGCACGCCGACTTTTCCAAACTTTAATAAATTGGCGAAATCGACAAATGGTTCGAACACTTTCATGTAAGGGCGCACGGAACTTAAGACGGTCGGGACCGAATTGAAACCAGAAATCGAAACGACGCGCCGTATTTTTTCGTTTAATAACGGGGCAATGCCGGCAACGTAACCACCCCAACTATGCCCGATTACATCCAGCGGCAAATCTTTTAAGTCCTCGCGGTTTTCAATAAACGCGAACGCCGCTTGTAAATCAATCAGTGGCTGCGGCAATCCTTTGATCGATCGTCCCTGTGATAATTGTGCGCCGGTATAATCAAATGCTAAGACGCGGTATCCGTGTACGGCAATTTCTTTGATGACGTGCATATAAGCATGATGCCCAGCGCCGATACCCATTAAAAACAACATTAGTTTGTCGGCTTTTTGGTTCCTTTTATCGTAAATGAATCCCCGCAACATGTTGTTTCCCGAATGAAACGAAATTGCTTCACAGGTCAATTCGGGAAAATCATAGGCCGTAAAATACCTTAGATTCGGATCGTTATCAGACCTTCGCGAAAAGCCGATGCCTAAAATAAGAAACACGATTAGTTGCACCGTGAGTAATAACGCGATAATGATTAAAGCGGCGATTAAAAATGGCATCGGTTTTATACCTACGCCTATTTTACAATAAAAGCGTGCGAGCAATGGGATTTTTCGCATGCTTATCGTTGCTGTTATGCTGATTGATTATTTATTTCTTTTATTGAAATCGGCTTCCACGGCTCGTTTCCATTTGTCACCTTGTCGTTTCGGGTTTCGCCGTAGGTTGGTAACGAACTCATCCATGCTCGTATAGCAATAGGCCACACCACGATGATCGGCATGATAATTGCTGACGCGGTCGAACGATATGCCCATCCTCTTAGCGACGTTGAACGAATCGATATTGGCTCCGAGAAAGATAAACTCCCAATCATGGAGCTTCTTTTGTCGCTCGATTAAATCAGCGACATGGTGATAACCCGAAATGGTCGAAGCATTTTCCATGCCGTCAGTTGTTATGACGACGACTGTCTTCGTCGGTTTTTCACACTCGCGGTTCTCTCTTTGTCTTCCGTCGATCATGTGCACCGTCTCATTAATCGCATCAAGCAGGGCCGTCCGTCCGCGAACATAGTAGTCTTTTTCGGTAAGTGCCTTAATTTCATGAATCGGAACACGATAATGAAGCACTTCGAGGCGGTGATCAAATAATACGGTCGTTACCAGCGCTTGTCCTTCGAGTCTTTTTTGCTTTTCAAGCAGTCCGTTAAAACCTCCGATTGTCTCCTTTTGCAGCCCGTCCATCGAACCGCTACGGTCTAGAATAAATACCATCTCAATCAAATCTTTATTCATGATAATAAGCTCCTTTCGCCTATGTGACTCCACGATAAAATAAAAAAGCGACACGCTGGTCGCTTGAAGGGCGACATCGATCAATCGCGCTTAAATGCCGACGAGCGCTTTGGAAGTATAGGCGAATAATACTTGATTGATTTTGAAGATGTCGTAAATATCGTTATCGATGCAATACTCGATAATCAAATCGAATTTGGAACTGGGAGATAGCGCAAATCCAGCCTTTTCTAAAAGATCCTTGGTTTCATCAAGGTTAAGATGCAGTGCTAACGCTAATAATAATACGGTATTTTTACTCGGTTGGTATTCGCGCGAACTTCTGATTTTCGAAAAAAGCTTGCGATCGATGTTCGCCCGTTTGTACACCTCGACGTCATTAAAGCCACGTTGATCAATTAGCCGTAGAATGCTGTCGCTAAACGTTTCTTCGGGTCGTAATGACAAGCCTGGAATCACATTTTGTTGATATTCATCAATTATCGCGCTACGTTGTGACTGTCGTCTCATGCGTGGCGACACTTTGCGGTCGATAGCATACATCACGTGAGGGGCATTGTGTTGATTGGTTAGCGACAAATAGTCATCAAATTCCCGTTTCGTCGCCAATCTGATCAAATACGAACTACGATCGTAAATGACAAGATGAATCATCATCTCCGAATTATCAAGGAATTTACGAATGGCTCCTAGGGCAATATCCATGGCCACGCCCCGTGGAAAATTATGTGCGCCCGAGCCAATCAGTGGAAAAGCTATTGATTGACAACCAAGCTTTTCCGCGGTCGACAAAGCATCAAGATACACGAGTTCGAGTAGCGACGTTTCAAGCTTGCTACCAACTTTATATATTGGTCCGCGCACATGAATAACATAGCGTGATGAAAGGTTAAAGCCCGGGGTGACTTTCGTTTCGCCCACCAATAGTTCGCCCAAAGCCTCGCGAGCAGCCACAAATTCAGGCCCTCCGGCTACCGAAATGGCGGCTTCGGCGCCACCCAAAATCGATAAACCGCCCGTTGAGTTGACGATGGCGTCAGTGTTTAGTTTAGCAATGTCGGCGCGCGTAATCGAAAATGGCATGATGAACCATCCTTGATTTCACAATAAAGCAGGCACTAGGCATTTGTCAAAGTGGATTTTTGGCTCCGATGGCATCACAAAAGCGTTCATGCGTGCACGACGAGAATAATAAGGTATCTCCCGTATAAAGTCCGAAATCGTCAAGTGTGTCAAAATCATATATGTCTCGACGCCTGGACAGCCAAACCAAAGCGTTGGCGTCAAGCCGAAACCGATAGCTAATTGAGGGTATAAACGTTTTCGTGCAATGCCATGAAAACACAAGTTGGTAATCAATCAGACTATGCTTTAGACGTTCGTAGTTGGAATGATTAAACACAGCAAGCGGATCCAGTTTGTGGGGATGGGTAACCATCTTGTCAAGAATTGGAATCACGGTTTCATAGATGCTTCCAAGCGTGTGATAAAAATGCCAAAGTGAGGATGGTTGGCGATAGCGCATGTTCCCTGCACCAAATTCATCGCAAGCGTACGGACTTTCATCGGGTCCGAGTACTTTTTTAACATGAAGACTTACTTCTTCCTTAATGTGGTCGATTAGTATATCAAACGAAGGTAATTCCGACTTTTCTTTTAATGTCATGAGATCGTAATATTGCTTTAGCAAACTTTTTTCCTCGCTGACGAGTTGGTTCAATAACTGGCTGGCTTTCGTCGGCGATAACGGAAAACAGGCACTCATTTCTCCATGATCATAGGTCGCCGAAGGACCGATGAGCACGAATTGATCGGCTCCGGGAAACATCTCTAACAAAACATCAATAAAAGAACCCATATCCACAGGATATCAAATGGATATGGGTTGACATACAAGAATTTGACTGTTTGTTACGATAATGCGTTACTCAATCGCCAGTTGTAATTGTGCGGATGGAATCACGACCGCGAGGAATAGCATTAAGATGACTAGTAACGCTAATAGTCCGCCCACCGTTAGTGCTAGAAATAACGAATAAAGAATCGGTAACGCCAATAAAATGCTTAAGAAGGTAACGAAACCAAACGCAATATGTTTCACGAATCGCTTTTGGCAAAGAGTACGTACCCATAAAGCAATCACCGATAGTAGGGCGGGAATCATGAATAAGAATGAGGCTCCTGAAAGAACAAAACCCGTCACAATGGCCAAAAGCAGATTAACGCTAGTGCCGGCTATCAATAGCTCAGTCTTTTTCGCGGGTGTACCATGCCATTTCTTAAGGGCAAACCACACGCCAAGGGTAACTAATCCCATGATTAATAATGTCGGTAATTCCGTGCCTTGCATCCTAACATAAGTCAACGACCACGGCACGCGACCGACAAAGGCGATAAATCGCGAAACAAATAACCCAAACAAAGCGGTGATTGTTAATGCCCCAAACACATAGCCGATTTGTTTTAAAATACCTAAAATCGCGACCTTTTTGGTAATCGCTAGCATGACGATTAATCCGACCAAAGCCGCTAAAATAACAAAATTTAGAATGATTGCGAATGTTTCCGAGTAATTGATAAAGACATTCGGAAACAGTGTGAAGAACACATGATCGCTGGTACCGGTGAAGTAGTCGGTTGACGAATATTTAGCATTGTTAACGAATTCTTCAACCAACGGGACGATTTGTTCTCCATAGTGTTGAATACTCGACAAATTAATGTTGTCAAATTTATCAAGCGGCGTGTGATAGTAGTAAAGGCCATCGAGCACCGCAAAGTTGACGCCCGCTTTTCCAATTGCCAAAAACTCGGTAAAATCGGTCATGTTGGGCATTACGGTGTACACCGCAGTTGCCAAACTATATGAAACTGGTAAGTCAGCATGACGATAAAAATCGATGACTTTATCGTTTTTTACACTCGTCTCAAACATATAGGCCGCACCTTGGATACCACGCGCTTCAATATTGATCACAAATCCGATTTTATCCATCAAGGTCGTTTCCGTGGCCGCCATCCGTGCTCCGTAAAGTCCGGTTTCTTCGCCGTCGGTGAACAGAAGATAAATTGAATTGGTCAATGTTTTATTTCCATATAACCGCGCTATTTCTAACATTGTCGCGAGGCCATATCCATCATCTGCCGCTCCATAGGATCGTCCTAACTCGCCCGCACGACCGATATGTCCGCGCGAATCATAGTGAGCCACGAGCATAATGCCGGTATCGGAACTACCTTGGATGACACCTAACAAGTTCTTTATGTCGTATTCACAGCCATCGCCAACGACTTCTTTGGCATAGTTCATTTCGGTGACGTTGCCGGCTCCGATGAACTCAGATAAAGTGTCTTTAAGATACATGCGGACCCGTTCATGAGCATCTTCGTCGCTAGTGGCATGCGGTTCTTTGGATATTTCACTGATGTAACTGGCGGCAGCCACCGCCGAGAAACCAGTGTCTGACGCCGATGGAATCGGTGTCAACAAGACGAAAAAACTTAATAGTGTGGCCACCATCGCCGTTAAGGCAACGATTAGACCGTTTCGTTTTGACATTTCATAAACTCCTTATGAAGCAAATGAGGATAACAATGGATATGTGTATATCAAACCACAAACCGCTGATGATGACAATGGCAAGAATAAGAAAAAACGTCGGATACTATCCGACGTCATCTTCGCTTTAATGTTGTTCATCAAGCAATTTTTTCGAGTTTTTGTCTTTAACGTACTGTAGTAATCCCTATTTATTTTTGCTACAAATAATTCCTACTGTAATAATCCCAACTTGAGATGTGTTAATCGTATATACTATATTATTAATAATATAGTGTGTTAATTACACGATACACTGATAATAGTATGAAAATATGCCGTTCGCATTAAAATAGACCCGACTGAACCAATCCAAATCACTAATTTTTACCTATATTTGAACGTGTTCGCTCGTAAAGTTATTATCCGACTATAAAAATCACACCACTGAATGGCGAGATCAACAAATCATCATAAATTTGCGGACAAAAGTTTGTAAAACGCAAAAATGTCTGTAAATGATTTACACAAAAACTATTTTTTAGCTTCTTTAATTATAGTTTCACAGATAGATTTGTCATTTATTCTCATTATAGAATCATTATATGCAATTGTTTTAAAGGGATTAATTCCTCCATACCACAATATTTTTTGATCTATTATAACCGCATTTATTTCAAGATTTGTCTTTAACAAGCCAGAAATATTTTTATGCTCAATTGTTTTATTGCTATGAGTAAATATCTTTACATTGCCACATGTGTTCAACAAATCGATTACCACTCCTTCGTTATAATCGTTAATGATAAAAACAACTTCTTTCCTTGAATCTATTAAGTCCTCAAATAATTTTGCTTTATAGTCATAAGTTGAATATATTTTTCTTTCAAAAATAACTTCATCGCCACTGATAACGTAGCCTAGTTTTTTATACGCTCTTAATCGATCATGATACATACTTTCGAACATCTTGACATTGATATCAACATAATCATGTACTTCTACATCGTTTTTATCTTCATTTTCACGATGCAAGCGTCCTACATATTGTTCTAATGTTCCATTCCATCTAAATGGCGAAACAATAAATAGTGTATCTAATTTCTTTTCATCAAAACCTTCACCAATATATTTTCCAGTAGAAATAATAACAAACCCTTTTTTAGCTTTTTTAATATTCTCAAAAAACGTTTTCTTTTCACTGTTCGATAATTGCCCATTAATTACAAAAACATCATTAATATTGTTAAGTTTATTTTTTAATATACTTATATGCTCAATCCTATCTGTTAGAACAATAATATTTCTTTTTGTTTTGTATGCATTTTTTATGTCGTTAACAATTCTTTCGTTTCTTTCTTCATCAGACAACAAACATGAAAGCATATTAGAATATGACGTTGTTTTTTCCAAGGATGTATATGTAAAATATGTAAATTCCGGCTTTAGGATTTTATCAAAATTGCTATCTTCGTCTTTATATTGATATCTGATATCGCCAATAGTTTTATAAATAATCTTTTCGTTTTTATCGCTTCTTTTTGGAGTTGCAGTAAAACCATATAAATATTTGCTGTAGCACTTTCTGACAACCTGTTCATACGTCGAAGCAGCAATATGATGAACTTCATCAAAAATAATGACACCATATTGCTTTAATATTTCTCCACTTTCTTCGCTTAATAGTGAGTCAATACAAGCAATATCAATCATATTTGTTAGCTTCTTTTTATTACCACTATATTGACCGAATTTATCTTTTTCTTTTTTAAACTCGTATCCAACATCTAAAAAAGTATTTAATCTATCTTTCCATTGTTTCAATAATGTTAAATTTGGAACAATAATAAGCGTGTTTAACTTTAATTCAGCTATAAGCGCAATAGCGGTAACTGTTTTACCATATGATGGTCGAGCAACAAATAAACCATTATCATATTTTAATAACTTATCAAGACCGTCTTTTTGATAATCCTTAAGTTTGCCATTAAAGGAAACCATTATCATATCTCCCAAAGTTTGCTTATCTTTAATAACTATCTCAACGCTAAAAAAGTTAAGCACCTTAACCAAGTCTTCAAAACACCCTCTCGGAAGATAAATGAAAGATTCATCTTCGTGATAAAGTTTTTGAATTCTTGGAATTGTATAGACTGATATGCGGTTCTTTTGTGCCTCATAATATTTAGGGTTAGGTAAACTTGCTAATCTATAAATAAATTTAACACTCCTATTATTTAATGCTGCTTTAGGAACAAGTATTTCATTTTGTTTTACTAATATGATTTGTTTAGAAAAATCATCTCTGTTGAGTTTAATATTTTTAAGAACATTTTTGTTTAACAAAGGGAAAAAGTCAGCTTCTTTATATTCACTCAACAAAGCATCTACTTCTTCCTCAAAAATCTTCTTTGTGCTCGCTAAAACGTTAATTTGATTTTTCATGTCATGTGGAATAAAGTTTTCATCGACAAAAACTGTCTTTCCCTCGATCGCTTTCCTCCCTTGAAGCGGTAAAACAATTAGGTTGCCATATCCTCTTATAGGCACGTAATCTTGTGACGGAAACATTCTATCAAGAGAAGAAAAATTAATTCCCTTTGATGAATCCATAGCTTCGTAAATAAGATAAGTTCCTAATCTTCTAACTTTAGAAGCTTTTATTGGCTTATCAAAAAATAGCCAAACATGAGCACCGCATCCTGATGAAGATATTTCTATTAGATTGTCTAAACGATGGTTATTGCAAACATTAGAAAATGCTTTGGCGCTTTCTTTATAATCTTCATCATCAAAATCTACCGCTAGTAGTCGACAGTAATCTCCTTTTAACAGTGGGTATATTCCGAATGTATCATTACCAATTAAATGACGTTTTATTTCCTTTTCTGTTATACCGATATATTGTTTGTTAACGCATTCACTACATGTATTCGGACAATAACCTGTTAAATTGTTTCTGCCCAGACAAGCTGGAGAAAAACCTCTTTTGCCTTCTTTTGAATAATATTCATACGCAAAGATATCGTCTCTACCAACAAAATAAGATATGTATGTTTTTATTTTTTCATTATCTGAAAAACCGAATTGGATTATTTCCTTTGGTTTTTCAAATGAGATATTGTGCATTCGCAAAAGACTTTTAAGATATTCATTCTCTTCTTTGAGCTTTGCAATTATTTTATCTTTGTCATTCATTTTTATAATGCACCAAAATTTGCACCAAAATGCACCAACTATTTTAGATGGTATTTTTTGTTAATTTCAATAACTTGATTATCAATAATAAGTTTTGTTAATTGATGTGATACAGAATTAACCACTCTTGCATAGCCTAAATAGCGGCATAGTTCAGTTTTTGTCATTGGTGATGCATTTAAAGCATTAATGATTTTATCCCTTAAAGATAATTTTTCTTCATCGAAATACTCATTAATAGGAATGATTACAGTGACATAATCTCTTTCTTTATTCATGTCAATAATTGGTAAAGGTGATTTATTATCTAGACTCTTTTTAATGATTGTTGGATATCCAGTGTTTTTTGCTTCAACAATATTTAATTCTTTTAAAAACTCCGCAATACGGCGGTATTGGTATCTTTTTGATCTAGGCTTTAATTCTTTAATAGATGTATCGCTTATTGTTCTATCAAAACCAGGAATACTTGTTACTTCAATTCTATTTGTTTCAATTCTTACACTTACTGGCTCATTCATTTGATAAGACTTATGAAGTATAGCGTTAGCAATAACTTCCTCTAAAACCTCAAAAGAATAGTTAAAAACAGTTTTTGATTTATATTCTCCTTCAACTTTGATAGTCTTCTTCTCTATAATTTTATTTTTAATAAAATCCATGCAATCTGAGTATTGTTTAAACAAAGCTGAATCGAATGTTTTTTCAATTATTTCATTACCAGAATCATTGCTAATGATTGTTAATTCTATATATGAATATGGTATATAGTCGCTTGGTTTTTTAGTAAACATTAATAACGCTATATTTTTAGGGTGATAATCTTCTTTTGGGCCACCAATCGCTTTTAAATCTAAAAGAACATCTGTTGTTGGTCTTTCATTAAAACCAAGGAGCAGGGAGGAATTTGAAAGTTTCAAATATTCTTCAACAATCCCTCTATCAATAACGTCTAATCCATAATGATAATTAACGCGGTCATCAAAAGGCTCATAGCTTCCTATATTTTGAAGTTCAATTTCCTCATCTCGAGAAGCAGTAATGGTTAAAGACCCCTTTCTAACATATGTTAAGTATCTGGTATCTTTCTTTTCTTTATAAACGTTTTCATAGCATCTATAAGGTTTATTGCTACCTGCCGGACACCATAGCACTACGATTTTTTGATTTTGATAATCTAATAAATCAATAACAGGAATGTAAGATGGTTCTAGACACTTTTTACAATATCTAACCACTTCTTTTTGGAGAAAGTCATATTTATTAACATCAAAACCCAAAACATTGCCTTTATCATCAATACCAATAATGATATAGCCACCATAAAAATTATCTATATCATTAGCGAAAGCACAAATAGTGTGCAATATTGTTTCGGGATTCCATCCTTCTTTTAGTTCCACTCTTACGCTTTCAACTACACTATCATTTAAAATGGTTTGAATATTTGTTGGTATTGCCATAATATCTCCTTTTTTGTGTTTTTATCATAGCACATACAAAGACTGCTTGCACCAAAATTTACACCAAATTACACCAATCATTCGAAATGGTGCTTTTGTCACTACATCCAAAACTTTTATTCACTTCATCTATTGAATACAAAGTTAGAAAAAGTTCGTTTAACACTACATTCGGAATTTTAATTACAAATTAAAGTTCAAAAATTTTGTTTTCTTTCGTCACAAGGATCAATTTATTTAAGGCGTATTTCTTGTTGGTTTTTGTAAAGAAGCACATAGGAAGCGATCCATTAATCAAGACAAAGAAATAAGTTTTGTTACTATTTTCATCGCGCTCAATTTTGATAATGTGACATACATCTGATGGACTAATCTTCTTTAATAACTTCGATATTTCAATAAGCTTTTCTTTATATTCTGTTTTCAATAATACACAGTGCCATGCAATGTATTTCCTATTCATTTCATCATTGTAAATATATCGATAAATAACGTCTCTTAACTTATCAATTCTTTTATCCTTGAGACAATTAACATCGAAATAATAAATAAATGTCTCATATGCAATTTTAAGTGTTTCCATCGCATAATCGTATATATCAAAACTGAAATTGAAATTAATTTTAGTTTCTCTTATATCTTCTTTTTTGTTAAGAATTTCGTCTTTTACTCTTTGAGGTACTTCCTTACCTCTTTTTTTATAAAAGCCTTTTAAAATCTCGAGAGCTTCATCTTTTGATGTCGCGGAAAGATTCATAGTCCCGTCTTTAATTTCTACATGGGTTTTAGGAACATATTTTCCATCTTTCTTAATAACCCTCCTGCCATCTTCCAACTTGCCTTCTGGCATTCCAATTGGCACTTTGCCACTCTGACCTGGCAATTTATTAACTTTCCTAAATATACAAGCCATGAAGGAATTTGATATCTTAGCATCAATTTTATCGCCTAAATTGCTATTACATTTTTTGCAAACACAATTTATAACGAATAGTCTATTACCAAGAGCATAAGGAATGATATGTTCTTTGGTGAAGTTGGATTTTTCTTTTTTACATATTGCACAAATAGCCATAAAATTACACTCTGCTTTATATTATAAACCTGCACCTAGTCGGTTCAAACTATCTAACCTCGTATCAGTTATTAAAACTTTGTTTGTTTCCATAAACTGAGGACAATCAATGTCTCAAACAATAGCAGGCAAACAAAAAAGCGACAATTTAGCACTCATAATACAAAGTATTATGGTATTGTCGCAGTTTGCTTTTTTTGGTGGGGATAACAGGACTTGAACCTGCACGGGTCGCCCCACGAGATCCTAAGTCTCGCGCGTCTGCCAATTTCGCCATATCCCCTCGTGGTGCCGCCGAGAGGAATCGAACCTCCGACCTAATGATTACAAGTCAATTGCTCTACCAACTGAGCTACAGCGGCAAATAAATGGTGGACACTGAGGGGATCGAACCCACGACCTCTTCCGTGTGAAGGAAACGCTCTCCCGACTGAGCTAAGTGTCCAACGCTAAATAATGATAGCAAAGGCCACCGCTCATTTCAATAAATCATTAAGCGGAGACATGATACTCGGCATAGTGACCTCTGTCGTGAGGTTGTTGGCCCAATGTCCACGCTTAACCAAATAAAGACCCAACATCATTTTGATGATGTCAATCGTCTGCAAAATCATGAACATCAATACGAGGGGAAGATTCGTAAAAAGTGCTAATGCCCAAGCTAAAGGCACGGTTCCTGCCCACATCAGCCCGGAGTCCATCAGCATCGTCTGCGTCGTCTTGCCGCCGGCTCTCAGTATTTGGTAAGCGCTGACGCAAACGCTATAAACCGATAAGAAGATGCCATATACGATAATCATCTGCGTTGCCAGTAGTTGTTGTCTGGGACTGACCTCGACCCAAAGTTTGGGAATAAACGGCGAGAGCATCAACATGATGCCGCCAACGATCAGCGAAATAAAAACGCCTAACCCAATGAGTTTTTTGGTATCTTCCTTCGCTTCTTTGATTCTACCGGCTCCAAGCGCCGAGCCGACGATGACGGAAATGCCAACGCCAAGTCCGGCAAACACGATGCCAAAGATTTCGGTAGTCGTCGAAAGAATCGATAAGGCCGACAATACGTTGTCACGTTCGGCAAAACTCAGACTCTGCATAATCATGCCGGTCGACCACAAAATTTCATTAATCAGCAGTGGCCACATCTTCTTGGCGATAAGACGAAATAGTTTCGGTTCAATTTTGAACTGCCGATAGACCCCATGACAAAAATCCATTTTCTTGCGGTGAGCAATCAAGATAATCGCCCCCGCCTCAATCAACCGTGCGATAACCGTCGCTAACGCGGCACCGACGACTCCGAGTCGCAATCCATAAATAAACAGCGCATTTAGTGCGGCATTTGAAGAAAGAGCAATCACGCCAACGATCATCGGGAGCTTCGTGCGTCCGGTTTCCCTTAAAGTAGAAGCATAAGATGTCGCATATATCAGTGGTATATAACTCAAAAAAAGAATCGGCATATAAAGAGCGGCTTGGGCCAATATCCCGGCTTGGTTAGCGTCTGAGCGCGAATAGAAAGTGACCAGCTGTGACCCGAATGCGTAAAGCAGTGGTAGCGATAATATCAAAAATCCCGTCCCAATCACAATTTTGAACAAAAATGCCTGGCGTAGATGCTTGACGTCTTTGGCACCGGCAAATTGCTGGACATAGATGGCGGCGCCGCTAAAAAGACCATAACTGACGACGAAAAACAAAAACGACGCTTGGTTAACGGCATACACGGCGCTGACGGCTTCATTGGAAACGCCACCGACCATGATGTTATCGACAAAGGTGACGATAAAGGAAACGAGCGTCTGGACCATGACCGGGAAGGTGATGGCGAAGAAGCGTTTCATAAATTGTTTATCGCGGAGTGCCTGTAACATATTCGTCCTAAAGAAAAGGGCCTCGTTCGGGCCCAATGATCTTACATAAATGGTGGGCCTTAATAGATTTGAACTATCGACCTCGCCCTTATCAGGGGCGCGCTCTAACCGACTGAGCTAAAGGCCCATTTATGTGCCTATACAATATACAATATGATTATCAGGATTTCAACCATAAACAATCCCAAAATCATGACCATAAAAGAAAAACCCACGGTTGCTTACCATGGGTTTTAATCTTTGATTAACGTTTGCTGAATTGCGGAGCGCGGCGGGCGGCTTTCAGACCGTACTTCTTACGTTCCTTGGCGCGGCTGTCACGGGTTAACATCCCAGCGACTTTCAGCGTCGTGCGTTCAGCGCCGCTTTCGAGTAGGGCGCGGGCGATGCCCAAACGGATGGCGCCGGCTTGTCCGGTGAAGCCTCCGCCGATGACGGTCGCTTCGACGTCGAATTTGTCGGCGTTATTCGTCAACACGAGCGGTTGCATTAAATCCATGACTAGCGTTTCATACGGCATGTATTCTTTGACGGGACGGCCGTTGACGGTAATCGATCCGGTGCCTGATTTGACATACACACGAGCGATTGACGATTTGCGACGACCAGTGCCGTAGTATTGGACGATTTCTTTTTTCTTAGTTGCCATGAGTTAAGTTCTCCTTAAAGGTGCCGGAGCACAAACGGTTCAGGTTTTTGTGCTTCGTGGGGATGTTCCGCCCCTTTGTAGACGAATAGTTTTTTGATAATCTGACGGCCTAAACGACCTTTGGGGACCATGCCCCAGACAGCCCGTTCGACCATTTCCACAGGATATTTTTCGACCATTTCTTTAGCGCTTCTAGTACGTAAGCCACCAGCATAACCGGAGACGTTGTAATAGTTTTTGGTGTTCAGCTTGTCACCTGACAAACCGACTTTTTCAGCGTTGGTGATAATGACGAAATCACCGCAGTCGACGTTGGGCGTAAACGTGGGTTTATGCTTACCGATGAGCACGATGGCGATTTCACTCGCTAAACGTCCTAACGGTTTGTCAGTCGCATCGACGACATACCATTTACGGACGATGTCTTCTTTCTTTGAAATTGTTGTTTGACGCAGCATGTTGGTTCCTCCTTACCAAACTGTATTCTTACCGGGACTACAATTTAGGCAATTTGTGCCGAATACAATAATACTTATATGAATATATAAAGTCAAATGAAAGTTACATATCAAGGTAGGATATGGACTTGACTTTGCTGAAGAGGTGGAAAAACGTTTATAGTTCGACGTTATGATAGACGTTTTGGACGTCTTGGAGTTCATCTAACACATCGAGTAAAGCTTTGAAAGTATCGAGATTTTCGCCTTCAAGTTTGATTGTTTCGTTTGGAAGCATCGCGATTTCGCACACATCGAATTCTTCAATGCCCAACTCTTTCAAAGCCGCTTTGGCGGCACCAAGCGATGTGGGCGAAACTTGGATTTCAACGATGCCATCGCCACCTGAAATATCGGTGACGTCGACGTCGGCTAAAATGAGCGTTTCTCCGATTTGTTCGGGATTGTCGCCTTTGAAAACGAGTAGTCCGGCTTCGGTGAAGTTATAAGCGACAGTACCTAGATGCCCGCCTTTTCTGGTAACGGCGGTTCGCACATCAATAAAGGCCCGATTGACGTTATCGGTTAATGTTTCGATGATGATATAGCTGTTGCCGGGACCAAACGCTTCATAACGACCGCCGACATAGGCTTCGGCATCCCCGCCCGAAGCTTTTTTAATCGCCCGTTCGATTACGTCTTTAGGAACGCTTTGTCCTTTGTATTTATCGATGGCGCTGCGTAATGCCAAGTTGCTGTCTGGATCAGGCAATCCGCTTTTGGCCGCCATGTATATTTCTTTGCTGGCCCGCATGTACAGGGCACTTTTTTTGGCGCCGGTGGCCGCCATGGCCGCTGCGCGCACTTCAAAATGTCTTCCCATAAATTAACTCCTATAACGTCGTTATTATAACACCGAAATTAGTCTAAATATCGAGGCGATTGATATGTTTCAAATCGAGCTTTTCGACCAGATCGGTCATGATGGCGATGCGCGAATCGAGAAAATCTCGAGGATCATGGGCATCAATGCCCACGATGACTTTGACGCCATAGCGCTTGGCCGTTTCCCAAAACGGGATGTATGGATACATGTAGCGATATTCGTTTCCGATCAGTCGTTGTCCCGCAAAACGAATCGCTCCCATGTTAAGTTCAAGCGGAATATCAAGTCGAACCGCGGCTTGGCAAATAGCTTCGCTGACTTCTTGAGCGGTTTCATCGAATCCGAATGGATAGCTAGCCATGAACAAATCGGGATGGGCGACATATTTGAACAACTTGGTTTCCATGCCCTTAATGAGTTCTCGGCCATATTCTTTGATATCTTCAGCTGTTCGACTATGCCCGTAATAATGCGTTAATCGACCTTGCTCATACCGATAATGCTGAGCAAGAATCATGTAGTCGATAATGCCGGTGCGCAAAAGCTCTTTGTAGTAATAATCAAAATCACGATAGTATTCAGCTTCAAACCCTAAATGAATAACAACCTGATCGGCGTATTGGTCTTTTAAATCGCTAATGGAATTTACATAGCCTTCCATTTCTTCATAGTTACCGCGTGAGCCATACTGCTTAATGCCGGGAAGGAAAATATGGTCGGAAAAACCAAGCACTTTAATGCCTGATTTAATTGCATTGATGACATAGTCTTCATCACGACCGATGGCATGACCGCACCGGTATGTGTGCGTATGATAACAGTAATCGATTTTTTTGCTCATTAGTAAATGACCCGATACAAGTATAGACCTTGTGGTTCCGCTTTATAACTGATGACATCGCGGGAAGCGCTATCGAGATGGCGCTTGATGAATAACTCGTTTTCTTTACCGTTTCCAATGGCAATCAGCGTTCCAACGATGAACCGAATCATGTAGGTCATAAAACCTGATCCATTAATATCAATTCGAATGAGTTTGCCCTTTGTTTTTATCGAAATGTCATTGATTGTTCTGACATATCCCTCTTTGTCTTCATCTTTGGTCGTGAAATCTTGGAAGTTGTGGGTTCCAATGAATAATCGCGTGGCATTTGTCATCGCGGCAATATCCAATTGAGCCCGAATTTGCATGCAATATTGACGGTCAAATGGCGAATATTCGCCATTGTTAATCAAATAGTAATAAACTTTTCCCTTCGCATTATAGCGAGCATGAAAATCGTGTTTAATTCGTTTGAGCTTCAATAAACGAATGTCTTTATTTACGAGGGAATTGAATCCAATGAGCAACTTATTTAAGTCAAACGGTTTGTCGATATCAAAGTGAAAAGTTTGGCCTTTTGCGTGAACGCCGCGATCAGTACGACCACTACCATAGACTTCGATATGCGTATCCAATATTTGGCTGAGCACTCTTTCAATCTCACCTTGAATCGAGGGCTCGTCTGGTTGGCGCTGCCAACCGTTATAGTTGGTGCCATCATAGGCAACAATACCTAGTACTCTCATCGTTAAAATAAGTTTCCAATAATCGCCACGAAATCGACTTTAAGCGCGGCCAGCACGATGATGCCTGATAATAAGCCCACGACGAATATTAACGCGATCGAATCGGGCACGCGCCACTTCATCACGCGGTAACGGGTCCTTTTACCACTGGGGTTATACCCACGCGCTTCCATCGCGTTGGCGAGTTCTTCGCTTCGTTGGAAGGCGGAAATGAATAACGGCACAATCAAAGAAACAATCGCACGGACTTTTTCGGATAGTTTACCGCTGACAAAATCGACGCCGCGACTTGCCTGCGCCTTCATGATGCGATATGTTTCATCAAGCAGTGTCGGAATAAATCGAAGCGCAATGGAAATCGTCATCGCGATTTCATGTGTCGGGAATCTGATTACTTTAAATGGTAGCAAATACCATTCGATGGCGTACGTCAAATCAAGCGGACGCGTCGTCGAAGTTAGCACCATTGTCAGGGCAATCATCAACACCAAACGAATGACGATATAAAGCGTTTGGAAAATCGCATTCCAATAGATATTCCACGAACCGATTGAGAAAGCAATCGCCCCAGAGTTGGGAACGATTGTATTAATGATTAATAAGAATGTAATCATAATCCATAACGCTTTTAATTGTTTGAAAAGCGTCTTGAATTTAATGCGGCTGACCATCATCATCGTGGCAATCAATAGAAAAATCAGGCCATAAACGATGAAGTTCATCGGTACGTTGACGAACTTGATGAAAATACCGACCATCAGCACGATTAAGCCAAATAGCTTCAAACGTGGATCAAGGCGGTGAATAAACGAATTATAAGGGACGTATCTACCCAGCGCGATGTTAGCCACGGTGATAGCCGCCTTTGACGATTTTCGCCATGTCTTCAATCGTGCGAATGTTACGCATGTCGAACTGGTAACCGCCGTTTTTAAGCAGTTTCGCAAAATGGTAAAGATTGGGAATCTCAAGATTATAGTCTTCATAATCGCCTTCAAATAGCGATAATGGATCCGTCACTTTGACGATGGCGCCATCTTTCATTACGATGACATCGCTAGCATAACGTAGCACGATATTCATATCGTGAGTCACCAAAACGACGGTCGTGCCGCCTTGATGAATCTTGTCAAACAAATCCATCATCTCTTGAGCGCCACGCGGATCGAGCCCGGCGGTTGGCTCGTCTAGCACGAGCACTTTCGGTTCCATGGCGATGATGCCAGCGATGGCGACGCGACGGCGTTGTCCGCCTGATAGTTCAAAGGGAGAGCGTTTGAATAAATCATCGTCAATTCCAACTTCACGTAGCGCTTTATGAGCTTTATCAAGCGCCACTTTTTCATCGTCACCAAAATTACGAGGGCCAAAAGCTACGTCTTTTTCGACCGATTCTTCGAATAGCTGATATTCGGGAAATTGAAAAACGAGTCCCGCATGCTTGCGGAATTTCTTAATGTGTTTGACCTTTTCTTTGGCCGTTATCGTCATGTCATCGACTTGAATCGTGCCACTTGTGGGCAAAAGCAAGGCATTGATGTGTTGAATCAAGGTTGATTTGCCGCTGCCCGTATGACCGACGATGGCTGTGAATGAATGGTCTTTGATGTCAATGTTAACACCGCGAAGCGCTTCAAACTGAAACGGGGTCTTCGGGGAATATACATAAAATACGTCGCTGAATTTTATCGGCATAAGATGGCCGCCAGTTGTTTGATTGATTTCGCGCTTGTGACGTTAACGCCTTCTTTTTCAAGCGCTTCTTTCATTTTCATGACGAAGGGGATGTCTAGGTCAATCGCGCGTAGTTCGTCGCGTTTAGAAAATACTTCCTCCGGTTTTCCCCGTAAAGCGATCGTTCCTTCGTTTAAAACGATAATCTCATCGCTACGATACGCCTCTTCAATGTCGTGGGTAATCGAAACGATTGTCAGGTTGGGGTCATGCTTTTTCATGTCGATGGCGATGTCGCGAATTTCGCGCTTTCCTTTGGGGTCTAGCATCGCCGTGGCCTCGTCCATAATGATGAGTTCCGGTTTCATCGCTAAAACACCGGCGATAGCGACGCGTTGTTTTTGACCTCCTGACAAATTACTCGGTTCTTTATCGAGGAAATCGCTCATTTTGACTTTGCCGGCAAACTCATCAATCAAAGGTTGCATTTGGTCGTGAGGAACTTGCCGATTTTCAAGACCAAAGGCAATGTCATCAGCGACGGTAGCTCCGATAAATTGATTGTCTGGGTTTTGGAACACGATGCCGAGCCGCGGTCTTAAATCGTTAATCGTTTTTGGTGAAAGAAGTTGGTCAAATAAAAAAATTTCGCCACGTTTGGCTTCAAGTAGACCGACGATGAGTTTTGCCAGCGTTGATTTGCCACTGCCGTTATGACCGATAATTGAAACATAACTGCCGGCTTCGATGTCGAGATTGACGTTTTTTAAAACGTCGATGCGACCATCATAGGAAAAAGATAGGTTTCTGATTGAAAGAAGAGCCACTATTTGCTCCTTTTGTAGTAAATATATTCAACGGTAAAGACTGATGCCAAGTAAAAAACGATTGATAAAGTGATGACGAGCCACAATACCCAATCAGGTTGGATGCCGTTAGGAAATTGTCGAGCAATCGTGCCCCAAACGACAGTCATGAATAGTAAATACGCTAAAGTGACGACAGTTACGCGTCTTGCAGCAGCGTTATCAAGTTTATACGGCTTTTGATTTTGTTTCTTTTTCATGATTATTGGTATTCGATGTGCGGCACGCGGCCGATATATTGACGGTATTTAACACCCGCTAAATCAAACATTTTTTTACTGGCTTTAAATGATACTTGTTCAGCGTATTTATCGCTTTCATAGATGACTTCCTTGATGCCTGATTGAATGATGGCTTTCGCACATTCGTTACACGGAAACAGCGTCACGTAAATGCTGCAACCCCGTAGTGCGGTACCGTCTCGTGTGTTCAAAATGGCGTTTAATTCGGCATGGCAGACATATAGATATTTGTTGTCGAGCCCTTCTCCAGGTCCCCAAGGACACACATCATCGCTACAGCCCATCGGCATGCCGTTATAGCCAATCGATACGACTTTATGTTGGCAATCGGCAATGCAAGCTCCAACTTGGGTTGATGGGTCTTTGCTTCTTAATGCGCTCATATAGGCGATGCCCATAAAATATTCATCCCAGGAAATGTAATCGTCGCGTTTAGCTATCATAGTGACCTCTCAAGATTGCTATTATATCATAATAGTTTCATCAATTCTTTTCCATATAATCGGACGAAGCTTTACATGAAAACTATTTGTGAATAGATGTTAAAATTCAATGTGTATGCAGCCCTCTCTTTCGAACAACGATACCTGATAACAATAATAATTGTTAACAAATGAAAAAAATGCTGTATGATGAAATATTGCTCCACAAAGAGGTGTCTATGATCCGATTGAATAAAAAACTTAACGCTTATGCCGCGATTACCATCGTAGCATTGTTGATATTTTCGGGTTTAAATACAAAGCGGCCGGAACAAACCTATGCGGCTGGAACTTACACGACGTCACTGCCTTCTACCATCAACGTCACACCGTTAAGTGACAATGGTATCCGTTCCTATTATTCATCGCTTGATTCATTGGCGACAAGCGAACGACAAGGAACAAATTTGTTGAAAAACCTTAAGCCAATTCTTTTAGATAATTTTCGCTATTATTCATACACCAATACATGGAAAGTACTTCAAGTCGTCGATCGAAATTGGGAATTAGATCCTCTAAGCCCGTTGACTGGATACACATACTCTGACAACCCATATGTTCGCCTGCTATATCGTAATGATAATGATGTCATCGCAACAGCAGCCCAATTCAACGATACTCACGGAACTTATATTGATCGCGAGCATGTGTGGCCCCAATCGCGCGGATTTAAAGCATCAAGCGGGGCTTCTGGTCCGGCTGGAACTGATGTTCATCATCTGATGCTTGCTGATAGTTACAATAATCAGCAAGGTCACAATAATTATCCATGGGGTGACGAAGACGATGGTATTACCCCAACAACGATTGGATCTTTCCCTGAGAATACTACTGGAACAAGATGGACCGCTATCGATGAATTCGGAGATTCGGCTCTTATTTACGAACCTCAGGATTCTGATAAAGGTAATGTCGCACGCGCGATTTTTTACATGGCTGCCCGCTATAATAATTGGGCTGGTGAAACCGGAGTTATTTCTGATTTTGAACCATTTTTGATTGTTACAGATGAGGTTTATGACAATACCACCATATCTTCGACAGATACTACGCCCGCTAAAATGGGTGTTCTATCCACCCTATTAAAATGGCATGAAATGGATCCCGTCGATGAGATTGAGATTCGCCGCAACAACTTGATATATAACAATTACCAGTTGAATCGTAATCCATTTGTCGATTTTCCAGAATGGGTTGACGCTGTATATGGTAGTGGCGTATATGCGACACCTTCAAGCGACATGATTAATGGATATAATGAGAGTTCGGTATCGATAACCGAAATTACTTTATCGCCTTCTTCCTTCAATCTTTCGGTAGGAGGTTCTTCAACTACACTAGTCGCAAATATCACACCAACGAATGCTTCTAATAAAACGCTTAACTGGACCTCAAGCAATAATTCGATTGCCACTGTTGATAGCAGCGGTCAAGTAAGTCCCGTGAGCGTAGGTACGGCGACGATAACGGCAACAGCCACTGATGGTAGTGGTGTTTATGCAACATCATCAGTTACCGTCCATGAGATTTCAGAAAGAGAACTCGATTATATTGAGGTTAGTGCATATGATGCATCGGCCCCTTATAAAGGTTCTTACGATCAAGATTCAGTAGTCGTCATGGCTCACTACGATGATTTCACAACAGAAGACGTCACATCTTCATCAACGATTGACGCGATAGATACAAATACACTCGGCCAACAAATTATCGATGTTTCATACGCTGGAAAATCGACAAGTTTTATCGTTGAAGTCACTAACCTTGGTGCTTCAATCGGGACTAGTTATGCCACTGATTTGATAATCTCAGAATACATCGAAGGCTCGAGCAATAATAAAGCCATCGAGATTTATAACGGGACCGGTTCAACCGTCAACTTGTCGAACTATCGATTAGGACATTTCAATAATGGATCATCCACAATGACATACGATTTGGCTTTGTCTGGCAATTTGTTACACAATGATGTATTTGTAATCGCACATTCGTCTGCAAATGATTTGATAAAAGCTCAAGCCGATCTATTAACTGCTGCAAGCGCAATTGGTTTTAATGGTAACGATGTAATGGTCATATTTACTGGGACAAAAGACGATTTTAACTTGATTGACGTCGTCGGTGTCATTGGTAGTAGTGCAAATTTCGCAATTGACACGACGTTAGTTAGGAAAAGTACTGTATTATCACCTGTGACTACATATGATTCGTCACAATGGAATACCTATTCAACTGACACTTCAACTTATCTAGGCAGTCACACCATGGATACAGGGAACCCGGCTGACTATGCTGATCAAGCTATTGCTTATGCCGTCTTTTTCCTTGCTGAAACCGCTCCATATTGCGTATTACTACAAGGTGATGATGTGGATTGGACATATCTCTCAAATGAGTATGGTTATATGCAGCCTGATTCAAAAAACTATTTTGTAGCGGAATCAACAACAAATCAAAGCATTGTCGATGCGATTGAAAGATATGAATATTTAATTAACAAATATGCTTCGCTATACAGCAATAATTTTATGGAAGACGGAGATGGAACACCCCTTATAATTTTGAGTGGCTTCCCTAATCAATCTCAAGGCTACAATTCTGTCAATGGATTCGCCGTATTAATTCTAATCACAATAACGATACTCCCAACCTCAGTCTTCTTGTTGATTAGACGCAAAAAAACACGTTGTAATCTCTAAAAAATTCACATTAATTATTAAAAGAATTAAACTTGATTATTAACTTTCCAATTCACTAATATAATTTGTTATATCTTTATTAAAAAATTAATGAATTGTTTTTAATTGCCAAATATATTTTTTTAATTTATATTAATGGCAACAAGAAAGCGCTTTTTTGCTTATTTTGGAGGAACACAAATATGTTGTTTAATTTTAAAAAAATAACTATGCTCTTCACCTCAATTGCAATGGTAGGAGGATTGGCTGTCAGCATTGGCGTCAATCAAAAATCTGCAATAAACACAACCGCAGAAGCACAATGGATTCAACCAGGGCAAATTTTCTATTTCACGCCAAACTCAAATTGGAAGCAAGATAGCGCTCGCTTTGCCGCATGTTTATATGAGGATGGTGTCGGAGAAAGAGGATGGGTATCTCTATCAGCGGTTTCTGGAAAAACTGATTTATATACAATGACATATCCTGAATGGTCATGGTCTAATCGCATTATCTTTGTGAGAATGGATCCTGCATCCAATGGTGTAAACTCATGGGACTGGGATTGGAATCAAACTGCTAATTTGGAATATGATGGTGTTAAACAATACTTTACTATTCCTGGAAGCGATTGGAGTGGTTCTGATAATACGAACTGGACTAACCTTTACGCAACCGAATCAATAAATTTCGCATCTTCCTTCTCTACAACAATTGGCGGTGTATGTGACCCAACCGGTGCTTCAAATAATGTAACAAACGAACTTTGGAATGGTCAGATAAGTGCGTATAATGCACTTGAAGCTGGTTCAAAAACCTATTTATCAAGTGGCTCTGAATCTCAAATTGTTAATGCAACTGCACTTCACGATTATATTGTTGCAAAATATTCAAGAACACCAATTTTCTAATCCTTAAAAAAGCTTTTAAATTTTTGTAACCCAGACTAAGTCTGGGTTTTTATATGGAAAAATCAAATTAGATATAGAAAAAATTTATCTATTTATTGAATGAAAATGATAAAATCATTTAAACATGTAGAAAGAAAGAATAAATATGATGGAATCCAAAAAACTATTTAGAAGGCTCTCCTTCGCATCTGCCGACTTATTCGGTGGCGGCTCTTTCAACATTATTAACTTCCTATATCCAGGATTCCTTGCTCTTGTTGTAGGAATCGATCCTTTCTGGGCTAGTTTCATCATGATGACCGCCCGCGTATTTGATGCAGTCATTGATCCCATCATCGGATGGATTAGCGATGCGACTAAATCGCGCTTTGGTAAACGAAGAATTTTCTTGATTGTTTGTTCTCCTTTAATAGTCGTTGGCATGTTCCTACTTTTCTATCCTTTCAGCTTTCCAGACATGACATTGAGAATAATTTCTGTATTAGTGTCCTATTTGGTATTCGTCGCCATCCAATCATCAATCATGATTCCTTATTATTCGCTATCTAGTGAGATATCCAGTGACTATCAAGATCGTGCTTCATTCAATTCATATCGGCTTGGATTCAGCATTTTCGCTTCAATCATCTGCGTAGCAGTCCCTGGAATCATTGTCAATAGCTTTGGCACTACTTTGGAAGCCCAACGAATTGGCTATCAAGTCATGTCTATTTCGTTTGGTCTATTCTTTGGATTAAGCATCCTTGTCAGCGGTCTATTCGCCAAAGAGGAAATCACCAGTCCGCCGATAAAAAGAAAAGTATCGGCCCAAGCATTCTTTGAACCACTGACACTTAAACCATTCAGACAATATCTTGTCATGTTCTTGATGCTTCAAATATCGATGGCCGTCATGAGCGGATTATTCTTCTTCTATATCGATTTCTTCATCGTCAAAGATGTGACAGCAACCGGCCAAGGAAATATGGTTGGTCTTATTGCCGCGGCATTATTATTCTTAACACAAATCGTAGCCCTACCCGTTTATTTGAAGATGATTCAAAAAAAGAGCAAAGCGTTCACATATAGGTTTGGCGCGTTTATTTGGATGGGCTCCGCTTTAGTGCTTTTCTTCATACCAGCGAATGTTAATCCCATCGTTATTTATTTATTAGCAATCGTCATGGGTTTTGGAATATCCGCGCCTGGCCTCGTCCCCCATACGATGTTTGGCGATATCGTCGATTATGGCCAAGTTAGATTTGGAAAACGGCTTGAAGGAGCGATGGCTGGCTTCATGAACTTCGCCAATCAAATCGCCCAGGCGATCGGTCTATCATTAGCGATGGCCATTTTAGGCTTTGCCGATTTCCAAGAACGCGATATCCGCCTCCCCGATCCTGTCACCTCACAGCCCGAAAGCGCACTTCTTGCCATTCGATTGCTACTGATGATTACACCAATCCTATTACTAGGTATTGGTTCGTTCATTTCGTACCGCTACAAGATTGATGCGCGCGAACACGCAAAGATCAAGCAACAAATCGCAGAGCTCGCCATTGCTCCAGCGGAATAGTTCATGATCAAACGCCCAAACCCATTTTTATGGCTGCCACTTGCCGGAATCTTAAAGGTTTCCGCTTGGCTTCAAGGTGGTCGCATTACCGAAAAAGTCAAAATCAAGAAGCCGTGCATTATACTATCGAACCATACTTCTTTTAGAGATTATGTGTTCGCGGTTGCCGCGCTATACCCGCATCGTGTCACATTTATGGCGGCCTCTAAAATGTATTACGAACCAGAACGCCGACCATTTCTAAAAATGGCACGCGCAATTCAAAAAGCTTCGTTTGAAAGCGATCTACGGGCAGTAGTCGCCGCACTAAATATTCTCAAACAAGGTGGGATATTAAGTATCTTCCCCGAAGGTCAGATATCATATCACGGCACGAGTTTGAAACCGCCTTTTTCAATTGCTAAGTTTCTTAAAAAGGCAAATGTGAATGTTTACATACTACAATTCCAAAATAACTACTTAATGGCCCCGCCTTGGTCTAATAATGTTTTCAAAGGCAAGGTGTTTACACGCTTGTTTCCTTTGTTTGACAAAGAGGAACTTGTACAGCTGGATGAATCGACGATTTTTAATCGAATGAATGAAGCGCTCAGTTTTAACACTGGGGAATATAACCGCATTCACAGACACAAATATAAAGTTCAACCACTTGATAATCTGGATAGCCTGCTATTCATGTGCCCCAAATGTCATGAACATTCGCTTCAAGTAAGCGGCTCGCAAATTATCTGTTCTAAGTGTGATAACACTCTTAAATATGATGAGTATGGATTTCTTGAAAATAATAGTGTCTATGAACATTTCGAAAGACAACGGAAATTTATCGAATCATCAATCGAGAATAACCCGCATTATGAGTTGATTGCACCAGTTAATCTTGTAAGACAAAAAGAAACCAGCCTTGAACATGTTGGCCAAGGAACGCTTTCTTTGAACCGAGATAACTATATTTATACGGGCACCAATAATGGTGAGGAAGTGGTTTACACATTTGCTACGAAAACAGTTGAATACCTACCTTCAGACATCGGTAAGAATGTGCAAATTTATCACCATCGACAAATATACATATTCGAGATGGCTGATAAGAAGCTACCGACGCTATTCACGATTGTTGGAGAATATTTCAATCGACTAAGATCTTGAATTCAAATTAAAAGACTCGGCTTGGTGTGTCGAGTCTTTTTGTCGTTTCAAATAAACCGATTAGCTTCTTTTCATTTTTTTAACAAGAATCAAATATCCAAGTGATAATAATGATGCTAATGAAAGTAATGAGATGACTGCACCAACATTGGCGCCGGCATCATTATTTTCAGATGGCATTGGAGGAAGCCCCGATCCAGGATAAGCCGCATCATAAAGTGCTTCCATCATCGCTACTTTGGCCGAAGTGAGGACTGTCACGCCATCACCACGCCCAGTGGCATAATCATCTTCATCAACAAAATCTAATACAGTGTCAGTTTCGCCATATGTTCTTCCAGAAAGATTGAAATTGGTATCAAGCGCATTAAAGGCTCCGTAACCATGGGTCGTGCTATCAGAGCAACTGAGATATCCATATAAAAGCGAATTGATTACGGCGTTTGATACATTTCTCGATTCGGCGGATTCTCCTTCGGGACGGTAGATGCCATTTCCATCATTCCAAATACGCCAAATCTTATGGAGTAAATTTGTATTGAATGCCTCGGGAGCAGTGTTATTCCAAACCGAGGCTGTTAAAGGATCATTAGTAGATGAACGGGCTAGATCAACATATTTTCCACTGATAGTCGCTAATGGAACATCGTAAAAAATGACTCCTGCCGTAGTATACTCTGTGAAACCGCCGCCAGAAGCATAATATGTGTCGGCGGTGTAAGACTCGATTCCAACATACGTAATATTTGCGCCCACATCATTCGTCAAATCATCAGATGTAGCTGCTATTCGTAGCACCTGGTGTGCGCCGTCATTTTCCCACCAACTTGGTCGCACAACCGAAATTCGAATATCACTCGACGTGATTACGGCATTTGTCTCAACTGTCGAAGGATTGATTGATAAACCAATGCCTATCAATAAAGCGCTACTAACAAAAATATATTTGCTTAGTTTCATAAGAACGAGCTCCTTGTTCTATATCTATCTAAATGTTAGCGGTTTCACCAATCAGCGTCAATGTGATAAAAATGTCATAGACTGCTTAACCAATTATTTATAAATACAAAAACATTATTGATATAATATTTAACATATGGAGACTAACGCATGAATTATAAAAGAAAATGGCATTCACTTTACATTTTTTTATTAATGATTTTCTTCCCACTGACCGCTTGTGGTTCCAGCGGACCGATTACTAGTTCACAAGGTGCAGGTTCCTCCAGTGGTTCTCAAACTTCACTTACAAGTGGTGAAACATCCAGTCAAGAGACCACTCCAACTGACGTTGACTTCGAAACACTTGTGATTCACTTCCGAGGCGATGGTCTTGTGCTAGCAGATTGGTCGCTGTGGCTTTGGGAAGATGGTGGCGATGGCGCTCTCTTCTTATTCAATGAACCAAATGATGATTATGGTGCTGTCGCACGCTATCCGGCTTCCACTTGGACCACGCGCAGCAAACTTAATTACATCAGCAGGAAAACCGCGACATGGGTTGGTCAATCAACCAACAATTCTATCCGTTATGACATGTTCAAAGACGAGATTACTAATGATGGCGAGTTGCATGTTTATCTCATTCATTTGGAACGAGAAGTGTTCGTTCGGAAAGAGGATGCATTAGGCGACCGTGTCTTAAAAGCATACTTTACCGATTGGAAAAAGGTTCAATTCGAAACAACCGCAGCTTTCCATTCATATGAATTATTGGCCAATGATCTACCAATTAAATCTGGTAACGCCGGTAGTAGCGGTCAACAGATTACACTCGATACCGATGCCGATTTAAGCGTGCTTTATCAAGTTAAAGTGCGGTTTAAAGCCGATGAGGAAAAATATAAATTCCGCGGTGTTTCGGCCACTAATTTATTTGAAACAACAAAATTCCTCACCGATTACACATATAATGGCAAAGACCTTGGCGTTACTTATACGCCGACTGCGTCAACCTTTAAACTATGGGCGCCCTCTACTAGTAAAGTTGAATTACGCGTATATTTACTTGGCACACCTGGATCAATATCGGGCTCAACACTGACCGATGTAATGGTTGGCCGTTACAACATGGTACGGCAAGCAGGTGGCGTATTTTCAGTGTCGGTCACTGGTGACTTACACGGTAAATATTACACCTACATGGTCACCAACTCTGAAGGCACCAATGAGGTGGTCGATCCATACGCAAAATCTGCCGGTGTCAACGGCATGAGGGGTCAAATCGTCGATTTTTCAAAAACCAATCCTGAAGGTTGGGACGATGTTACTTTCACCGATATTCAATCGGCCAATGATTTAATCATTTATGAAATGCATGTACGCGACCTCACAATTGATGAATCATGGAATGGAACCGAAGCCAATCGCGGCAAATACTTGGGCATGGTGGAATCTGGTACAACATACACTAAAGGTGAAGTCACAGTCAGTACTGGGTTTGACCATCTTAAAGAACTAGGTATCAACGCCATTCAAATCATGCCATTTTATGATCAAGCCAACAATGAACTTGCCGATACATACAATTGGGGTTATAACCCGCTTAATTACAATGTGCTAGAAGGTCAATATTCGTCGAACCCGTTTGATGGACTCGCTCGTGTCAAGGAGTTTAAAGAAGCCGTCAAGGCATTTGCGGAAGCCGACATTCGTATCATCATGGATGTCGTATATAATCACGTTTCCTCGGCAACTGGATCAAATTTCGATTTAATCGTGCCGGGGTATTATTTTAGGTTAAATCCCAACGGAACTTATAACGATGACGCTGGTGTTGGTAACGTCGTTAAAAGCGAACGCAAAATGATGTCCAAGTTCATTGTCGAATCGATGGAATTTTGGGCATCAGAATATAACATTAAAGGCTTCCGTTTCGATTTGATGGATCTCATCGACACGACGACGCTGAACAATTCACGCACGGCAATGAACGCGATTGATTCAGATATCGTCATTTATGGCGAACCATGGAGCGCTGTGGGTGGTAATTCTGGCCGCGTTTATGGTGAACTCAATGGTATCGGTGGTTTTAACGACCAAGGTCGCAATGGCATCCGCGGTGAAAATAATTGGAATAACCGCTGGGGTTGGATGCAAAAAGGCGAAAACGATAACTCCGGAAACAATGCAAATCTCTACCTCAACAAGGTCAAGGGCATGATGGCCGGCATGGCTGGAAACTACTACGAATATATGCAATGGGATCCCGCAAAAACAGTCAATTACGCCTCATGTCATGATAACTTAACACTTTATGATCAATTGCTCTACACTGTCGATAACGGAGATGCTCCGAAAGCCTCGGTGGCTGTTAACGCCTTGATAACATTTGGCATTGGTATTCCTTTCATCAATGGGGGCGAAGAAATCATGCGTACGAAAATCGCCGCTGAAGACGATTTACCGGAAACTTACTACACGGCCAGCGATGGCACGAAAATCAGCCATAATTCCTACCGCTCACCCGATAGCGTCAACTCCTATAAATGGGAAAATAAAGTTGATTATAAAGAATACAATGACCGTTATGCGGACATGATTAGCTTGAGAAAACAATATAGTAACTTTAATATTACTTCCCGCGATTTAGTCGGGCGTCAATATGAAGGGTATCCTGACAAACATATGGGATTCTTCGATTTACCGACGTCGTTTTCAACAATTGCTGCCTGGTATCAAAACGCCAGCGATATTTTATACGTTTTCGCCAATGCCCGGGAATCGGTGCAAAGCGGGACGGTCACCTCTCAGATTGGCTGGGGCGGTAGCTCTGACCATGTCGAAGTATTGTTTGACTCCAGTGGTCGCTATAGTGTTGGCACTCGATTATCGGCCAGTGTGATGATGGACCCCTACCAAGTCTTGCTCGTCAAACGCTTGTAGCTAGCAGCCTCGCTTAAAAAAAGCGGGGCTTTTTTATTTTAAAAAAGCAACTCGCAACTATGGTAAAATTATAAGTTAGAAAGGAATACGCACTTTTTGCGTATGGTGAAATTGTGAAAAAATATTTACCACTGCTGCTGGCCGCCTTATTTTCAATGGCTGCTTGCGGATCCTCACAAGAACCATCTTCTTCAACTCCCTCCAGCGAAACTCCGACCGGACAAATCGAACTGGAGACGCATTTAGACGAACCATCCGTCGTGATCCACTATCAACGGACCGACAGCAATTACGAAGGTTGGAATTTATGGCTTTGGGGCTTCGGATACGAAGGGGCCCGCTACGATTTCAACGGCGAGAGCTCATACGGAGTCTATGCCCATTATCCGCTGTCGAATTGGACTGGTGCCCGTCAAATCGGGTTTATCGTCAGATTAACGACCGCTAACGACGAATGGGCCGCCAAAGACCCTAGTCCCGACCGTTTCGTCAATCTTGACGAGTGGGACGCAAACGAGCATGACGAATACCATGTCTTCCTTAAAACAATGGAAATGAATGTGTTCACCGATACTTTAGGTACCGTTTATAACGGTGTTGGTAACGCCTTCTTCAGAAGCACGACTTCACTAGCCATCACCACGACGACACCCGCTTATCAAATCGAAGTATTATCGGATGATGATGTGGTGTTAACTTACAATCAAACACAAATTAACAGCCGCTTAAGTTTCAACATCGATACTTCCTCAATCACGATTGACTTTGAAACGGTGTACCGTATTCGCGTCAGTTTTGTTGAAAACGATCCCAAACCACGCGTGGCCGGTATTTTGATGCACCATCTATTCTCAGCCGAATCATTCGCCACCGATTATAACTATGACGGCGAACTCGGGGCGATTTATTCAACTGCTTCGACAACTTTCAAAGTGTGGGCGCCGACTTCCGCTTCGATGATTTTGCGCATTTATGATTCTGGCACCCCCAAGATCCTCGACGCCGAAAGGGGCGATGACACATTTACCGCCCACGAAATGACCAAAGGTGCCAAAGGCGTTTGGAGCAAAACCGTGACCGGTGATCTCCATGGCAAATACTATACGTTTGTGGTCACCAATACTTATGGAACCAATGAAGTCGTTGATCCATATGCTAAGTCCGCTGGTATTAACGGCGTGCGGGGCATGGTCGTCGATTTCTCACGCACGAACCCAGTCGGCTGGGAAAGTGTTAACGATGCCGATACATACGAAAGTAACGTCGATGCTTCGTTATATGAACTCCATGTCCGCGATTTGACGATGGATGACACTTGGACTGGCACCGAAGCTAACCGCGGTTTATTCGCCGGCATGTGGGAGTCAGGTACGACTTACACCGAAGGGGTGACAACTGTGGCCACCGGTTTTGACCACATCAAAGAATTAGGCGTCAACGCCGTGCATATTTTACCGATGTTTGATCATGCTAACGACGAAATCGACCCCACCTTCAATTGGGGTTATAACCCGCTGAATTACAACGTCATCGAAGGCTCGTATTCAAGCGATCCATATGATGGATTAGTCCGTATCATGGAAGCCAAAGAAATGGTTAAAGCCTATGATGACGAAGGCATTAAAATCATCATGGACGTCGTTTATAACCACGTCGCCGATGCCAATGGGTCCAGTTTCAATAAACTCGTTCCCGGTTATTATTTCCGTTATACGGCGACCGGTGCCCATTCATCGGGATCGGGCTGTGGTAACGACACGGCCTCGGAACGTTTCATGTTCAAAAAGTTCATGGTCGATTCCACACGCTTCCTCGCTAGCGAATACAAACTCGGCGGTTTCCGCTTTGACCTAATGGGTCTACACACCACCGATGCGATGCAAGCAGTGCGTGCGAGTCTTCTTGAAGTCGATCCCGACATTATCGTCTATGGCGAGCCTTGGGAACTATCAACGACGACCTATGGCCTTCCCGCGATGGCTAACCACCGCAATTTATTCAAGACATCGATGAAAGGCGTCGCTGCCTTTTCCGATCAAATCCGCAATGCCGTGCGCGGTGGCGTGTTCAATGCTTCCGAAGCCGGCTGGATTCAAGTCGAAGCCCCATCAGCTAACGTCACCACGAGCTTAAAACAAACGCTACGTGGCCGTTATAGCAGCAGCACTGACCCCAATCAACTCGTCAACTACGTCAGCGCTCATGATAACAATACATTATTCGATAAATTGCTCTCCTCCGGCGTCAGCGAAGCCAATGCTCCAAAAGTAAGCACTCAAGCAAGCGCCATCATCACCTTTGCTCAAGGTGTGCCGTTCTATCACGCGGGCGACGAACTGATGCGGCAAAAGATTAATCCTGATGGTAGTTTCAATCACAACTCCTATAATGCGAGTGATGAAGTCAATTCCCTTAAATGGGACCGCAAGATTGAATTCAAAGACCAATTTGACAAGTATCAGCAAATGATTGCCATTAGAGCGCAACATCCCATCTTCCGTAATTCCACTCCAGCTCAAATCACTGCCAACTTCACCGACTTAACAACTTTCGGTGGTTATGCGTTTACTAACGGAACCGTGGGCTACAAATTAGTGCGTGAAAGTGGCGTCACCGACGCTTGGCAAGAAGCAATCGTCATCCATAACGGCAACATCGGCAATATCACGATTAACGCCACCGGATATAACGTCGGCTTCGTAAGTCATGGAACATTGACTAGTTCCGCTTCGATGACGATACCAGGCAACGTTTCCGTCGTCTTATACAAGTAAAAAACTAAAAACTATTGTTTTTAAGACCGCATGAAAGCGGTCTTTTTTTATTTATCGTTGCATTGATAAATTATTAGTGTTATTTTTTGTTTCGTACTGATAGAGGCGCAGCCGCGAATAGTAGTTAAGCACAGGGGGTACCCGATGACCTTAACCAAAGGCAAGGCTGCCGAAACATCAATGGCGACATCCGTTGATGATTGGGCCATGGTTGAACAAACCAATGGACTCCCACCATGGATTTGGTGGAGGCGCTATCGTGTGAAGCCCTTCCTTATGGGATTGATGGCGGCATCGATAGGTTATCGGTGCCGCTTTTTTCATCCATAGGAGGTAATAACAATGAAAAAGCTAATTCTAACGGCATTGGCACTCCCAATGCTACTGACGCTTTCAGGCTGCGGTAATCGCACGCTGGAAGATGGGGTGTTCACGATTGGGCTTGAAGCAGCCTACGCCCCGTTTAATTTCACGACGTCAAACAAAGATGACACCCCGATTGCCAATAGCGGCTTCTTGGGTATCGGGCGCACGTATGTGGCTGGTTATGATGTTAGTGTCGCCTCATTTGTCGCTAACGACAATGGCTATGAGTTACAAGTCCGAAAAATCAGTTGGGATGGTCTGATTCCCGCACTACAATCGGGACACATCGACGCAATTATCGCCGGGATGACCGATACACCATCAAGACGGGACAGCGTCAGTTTTTCCGCTCCCTACTATGCTTCTGACCTTGTGATCTTGGTCAGGAGCGATTCATCTTTTGCCGATGCGACGACAATTGATGATTTTACAGGTGCCCGATTAGCCGCCCAAGTCGGAACGGTTCAAAATGACCTGATTGCCGATTATGCCGATGATAGTGGCGAGGAAGGCGATTTATATGTGCCTGGATTAATTGCCGCGACTCCGTATGAAACCTACCCCGATGCCTTATTGGCATTACTTGAACCAAACTCGGGACTCGATGGTGTGTTGGCGGAAAGGCCGATTGCCACGACTATGTTAGATGAATACAGCATCCAATTATCATTGGTCGAATTTTGGATCGATGAGACGACTTACGATCCCAATTTCCAAATCTCGGTGTCAATCGCCGTCCGACACGAAGATACGGAATTATTGGCAAAAATCGATGCTTCATTAGAAAAGATCGACCTCGAAACACGGCTTGCTTGGATGGACGCGGCCGTGATTGCCAGTAACGAGTAACCGATGCCAAGTGGTTTCTTTCCCGGCGTTTTTTATTTACTGAAACGTCATTATCCGATTTTTCTATCAGGCGTAATGGTTACGATTACCATCTCGATGCTCGGGACGATGTTTGGGTTTGTAATCGGATTGTTTTTAGCAACACTGCGTCTATTGCCCTCATCTAAACCTCGAAATCGCATTGTGCGCATCATAACAAAGCTTGGCGCCGTTATATCCAAAATCTATGTCCAAGTGTTTCGAGGCACACCGATGATCGTTCAAGCGACGGTCATTTATTATGGCGTGTTGGCGCTATTTGGGTACTGGAGCGCGTTTGTCGCCGGCATTGTCGTCGTATCGTTAAACACCGCCGCTTACATGGCGGAAATCATTCGAGGTGGCGTCACCTCGATTGACAAGGGTCAAACAGAGGCTGGTCTCGCTATCGGATTGACGTATTGGCAAACGTTAAGGCATATCGTGTTTCCTCAAGCTTTAAAACACGCGATTCCCGCATTTGGCAATGAACTCATCGTCAACATCAAAGACACCTCGGTGCTCAGCGTCATCGCTGTTAGCGACTTGTTCTTTTCATCAAAATTTATCATTACTAACAATTTTCGGCCATTCGAAGTCTACTTTATCATCTCGGTGATTTATTTAGTCTTAACATTGTCGATGTCCGCGCTCTTACGCCGCCTTGAGAAAGGCATTGGTTTAAGAGTCCGCTATTCACCGCCCAGTAGCCAAACGGTCCCAGAAGTCATGGGGGAAATCAGCGATGAATAACGTAATACTAAAACTTGAGCATATCTCTAAGAAATTCGATGAACATTTGGTCGTTGATGATGTCAGTCTTGATGTTTACGAAGGCGAGGTGTTGTGCATCATCGGTCGTTCGGGCTCAGGAAAATCGACGCTTTTGAGAATGATGAATTTACTGGAAGCGCCGACCTCAGGAGCGATTCATTACCAAAATCAAAATATCGTCAACGAGATTATGGCCCTCAATCATATCCGTCAAGACATCGGCATGGTGTTTCAATCGTTTAACTTGTTCGCCAATAAATCAGTAATTGAAAACTGCATGCTAGGTCCGATAATCATTAAAAGATTGAATCGTAAGGATGCTTATGCCCTTGCTATTACAAACCTTGATAAGGTTGGCATGGCCGACTTTGCCAATGCCAGCGTAAATACGCTATCTGGTGGCCAAAAACAGCGCGTGGCCATTGCCCGTGCTTTATCGATGCAACCACGCATCCTGCTATTTGATGAACCAACGAGTGCGCTTGATCCCGAACTTGTCGAAGAAGTGCTTGAAGTGATGAAGAAGCTGACCAAATCGGGACTGACGATGGTCATCGTAACCCATGAAATGTCGTTTGCTAAAGACGTCGCTGACCGCGTTGCTTTCGTCGATGAAGGAAAAATCGTCGAAATCGGCTCTGGCAAGCAAGTATTGATGAATCCACAGCAGTCACGAACGAAACAGTTTTTAAATCGTTTTCACAATTAATCGGGCTTGATGACGGCGCGGTTTTTGCGCCAAATGCGCACGATAAATATCGTGAACAACATCAAACTGGCGAATAAATAACCTAAGAAGTTAATGATGGCATCGCTTAATAACGGGCTACGTCCTGGGGCGAGAAATTGAAGGCTTTCCAGTGCGACCGCCAATATAAGCCCCATCCCTAAAGTAATCAACAAATATTTACCGTGACGGCGTTGGCCTTTTAAGAAATAGTAAAGCGTCAAATATCCAAGTATCCCATCGACAAAAAATAGTGAAAAATGTCCGACGCCTTTTCGGATGAATTGGTAAAGCGTCTGTTCTTGCTCTTGATTAAGCGTCGAGGCTTTTAAAATGGTAATTTGGATGCTGGCGCTGACATTTTCATCCATGGTCGAATGCGCGCTAATGGTCACTTCTCCCATTTTCTTCGCCGTTAAAAGACCAAATTCCCCACGGCTCGAGATTGTGGCGACATCCTCATCGCTACTCGACCAAACGAGTTGCCGGTCGTAAGTGTCAATTGGATCAAAATCAAAATTAATATTCAATGAGTGTCCGGCGACGATTTCGGTTTTCGCGGCCCGAAGTGTCACGTTGGTTGGATATACTTTCACAAAATTCATTACCAATGTATCACGCAGAGTATCATCGGCGTGACTAATCGCCGTAATCGTTACTTCGCCTTCGAATTTATACCCATAAACTTTTCCCGTATCATCGACACGAGCAATATTGATGTCGCTTGATAGCCAAGTAACGCCGGTATCAGTGGGAACCACCGCACCAAAATTGGCAGTAAGTTGTGTGTATCGGTAAATGAACCCATCGGTGTCACCAAATATTTCTAGCGTGGTCGGGACAATCACCGGCGTCGGACTGTTACTGACCGAAATGTCGATCGTCCGTTCAAAAGTTCCCGCTGAAGCTTTGATAGACGCCGTACCAACGTCAAGTCCTTTGACAACCCCGTATTCGTTAACGCTAGCTATTGTGTCATTTAATGACTCCCATGATACGGTGTCCATTCTTGCAAGTTCTGGTAGCACATCAACGAGATTGAGTTTTGTCGTCGTACCAACATATATTTGGGTCGTTTCCGTCTCGATTTCAAACGAACTGACCGCGGGGAAATCCATCACTTGAATATAAGTTTCGACATAAACGCTTGCGATTGCAGTAGTCGCCCTAATCGTGGCTGCGCCAATTGTTTTGGCGACGACGATGCCACCAGTGGTAACTTCGAGCACTTCGTCGTTATCGGTCGTCCAATAGACGCTTTTATCGGTCGCTTCGCTTGGAAGGATCGTCGGGGTCAAACGCCGGCTTTGCCCGATGATGACTAAATCTGGTCCGCTGATGGTAATTGATTCCGGTTCAACGATATCGGCTTTGACTGGGCCTATCGCTTGGAATAAGGCCGAGAAGAAACTGGCGAACGTGTTGCTGACGTCAGCCGAGTCTTCCGATGATAAAAGCGCTTGTTCGCCGATGAAGAAATTTAAACCGACGAAAAGCGTTAAAACATAATATTTTATTTTTGTTTTTAAATGATGAATAAACTTTTTCATATCATTTATCGGTGTGAAAGGCATCGCGGGTATATAACTTTGGCCCGGCTTTCGCAATCAATTCATCGGATCGATTCGCGACGATGACATCGGATTTGTCAATCAACTCATCAATGGTTCCGACCATGCATCCTTCATAGGAGCCTGAATTTTTCAATAACGGTTCGTATATCAATATATCAATTCGATGTTCGCGTAGTTTCCTGATTACTTCGTGAATGACCGCGTGCCGCAAATTACTCGATGCTTGTTTCATCGTTAAGCGATAGATTCCAATTGTTTTAGGATTCAGTGACAAAATGTCACTGACAATGAAATCGATACGTTGTTCGTTACTTTTGCCAATTGCTTCGACAATGCTGTGGGGAATCGTGTCGAAATCCGCGACTAGTTGTTTCGTGTCTTTAGGCAAGCAATAACCGGAAAAACCAAATGAAGGGTTGTTGTAGGTGTTACCGATACGGGGATCATGTCCCAGCGCTGTAATCATCGTCTTGGCGTCAAGATGCTTTTCAATCGCCAAATTATCAAGTTCGTTGAAAAAAGCGATGCGTAGTGCCAAATAGGCATTTGATAATAATTTGATGGCTTCGGCTTCGGTTGGGGTGGTGTATATGATTGGAACCGGTGTTTTCAAGTTAGCGGATAATAAATCCGCGGCTAGTTCTTTTTTTACACTATTAGATCCAATGACAAGACGCGTCGGGTTATTAGTGTCGGACAGCGCTAGACCTTCTCTGAGAAACTCCGGCACGAACATAATGTTTTCATAATCGAATGCGAGCGTTAATTTATCGATTGTTCCAATTGGAAGCGTTGACCGGATGATAATAACGCATTGACGATTTAGTTCGAGCACGCGTGCAACCGTTTTAACGACTATCGACGTATCTAAACGGTTTGATGCTTCATCATAATCAGTCGGCGTGGCGATAATCACGACATCGGCATGTCGATATGCTTCGTAAGGGTCAGTGACGATTTTGACGTTGACCTTGGAATTTGCGAAATGTTCCCTAATCGATTGATCTTCGATTGGACATATGCCTTGCGCAATCTTGTTAAGTTTGGCTTGATCGGTGTCGTAACCAATCACTTCGTGATGGCGTGATAAAAAGATGGCGTTGGCCAATCCGACGTAGCCCAGACCGACGACGACAATCTTCAACATTAGACCTCGCTACCATATCCGTGTGGATTTTTCTTTTGCCAATTCCAAGCATCACGGCAGGCATCGACGATCGAAAGCTTGGCGCGCCACTTGAGTTCATGCGCCGCTTTGTCGCAATTAGCGTAACAACTGGCGATATCGCCTGGTCGGCGTTTGGTAATGACATATGGAATTTTAATACCGCTGGCTTCTTCAAATGATGTGATCATTTCAAGCACGCTTGTGCCGCGCCCGGTGCCGAGGTTATAAACGAACACGCCACCCATTTTCTTGGCGATTAACTCAAGCGCGGCTAAATGACCCATTGCCAAATCGACGACATGCAAATAATCACGCACGCCAGTGCCGTCAACCGTATCGTAATCGTTTCCGAATACGCCAAGATTAATCAATTTTCCAATCGCCACTTGGGTGATGTAAGGCATCAAATTGTTGGGAATGCCTTCAGGATCTTCGCCAATCAGACCGCTTGGATGCGCTCCAATTGGATTGAAGTAGCGTAAGATGACGATGTTATAAAGTGGATTGACATGTTGAAAATCCATTAGAATGCGTTCGATGAAATACTTGGTCGTGCCATAGGGATTGGTCGTTTGACCAACTTCATCGGTTTCATATAACGGCACGCGTTTGGGATTGCCATAGACGGTCGCGCTACTAGAGAACACGATGTTATGAACCTCGTATTTTTTCATTAATTCGAGGAGCACGAGCGTGCTATCAATATTGTTTTGGTAATACTTTAAAGGTTTTTCGACTGATTCTCCGACGGCCTTTAATCCAGCAAAATGGATAACTTGATCGATTTTTTCCTGTTTGAACACATCTTCAAATGCCGCATAATCGGTACAATCGACTTCATAAAAACGCGGCCGCTTGCCCGTGATTTCGTAAATGCGGTCTAGCGCTGTAGGTTTACTGTTTGATAGGTTATCGACGATAACGACATCATAATCTTTTTCGAGCAGTGCCACAACGGTGTGCGAACCGATGTATCCCGCTCCTCCGGTCACTAGTACGGCCATGGTGCAATCTCCTGATTATCTTTCTTAGTTATTATAATTACTTTATTGGTTGTGCGCTATAAGTGAAAAAACAAAACCTAGGCATTACAATTAAGAAATGTTAGTTTTTACTATGTTATAATTTGAAAATAGAATAAAAAACATGAGCAAATCCAAATCGCTTTTAAATTTAGTCGGATTGACACTGTTTATTTCGGCGATCGTCGCCCTGAACGAATCGATTGTCATTACGGAACCGCATTTACAGTTGACGCTCGGTAAATACTACTTCGCCGGTGGCTCATTCCTTTTGTTTATCATCTTTATCTTCATGTGGATTTTCACCAAGGACAAACGCTTAATCAGTTATCGGTATTTCTTTATAATTGCTCTTTTCTATCTAACGCCGATTATCGCCGCACTTGTACAACCGACTAATATTAGTTTCACGGCGATCGATAATGACGGAGTTGCCTCCGTCGTTGGCTTAACGCTTGGTTTATATGGACGCTTCCAAAGCATCTTTGTGGCTTTGACATCGATTCTTGTTACCTACCTACTATTCCAAGTCGCTCCCAAAATCATCAAATCAAAAGCGATATTAATGGGGTTGCTATATTTCATCATCTTCATCTTGCTCGGTTTTGTCGTCTATAGCGCGATTACCGAATGGGATCAATATATGATTTTGTTCACGACCGGTCATATTGATTACTATACTCCGACGATATCGTTGTTCAGCAATACCAATGTGTTTGGTTATTACATGAGTCTTGGTTTATTCGCCGTCGGGGTGCTCGATTCACTAAAACATCGGATTTGGCATTTATTTATCATGTTTATCTTTTTTGTGACCTTACTACTAACGATTACAATCACCTCATATATCGGCGGCTTCCTCTTCTTAGCGCTTTTTATCGTTTATGATTTCGTTACTCAGTACAAAGAATATCCGGTCCGTTCATCGATAGGTTTGGTGCTATTCTTCACATTCGTGATTTTCGCCACCATTGGTTTGATGTATTCACGGCTTCCGTTAGCGCGTACCGTGCGTGACACCTTCATTCCTAAAAGCATCGAAAGCCTCCAGTCTCGTATCGTGATTTGGCGGCACGGCCTTGAGTTAATCTTTGGCCGACACATTTGGATCGGTCATGGCTTTGCCATTTCCAACTCACTGCTTCAAGTGGCCATGGGCGTTGAAGGAGGCGCATCTCCGACTAACCGTTTCCATCAAGGCTGGATTGAAGTTGTGGCCACCGGCGGTTTAATTGGGCTGCTTTTCTATTTGATCGGTATCGGTGTCGTTGTTTATCTGGTCATCAAACGGCATAAGCATAATCCGCGTCTAGCGACAACGGCGTTATTCATCATGATTGGAATCCTCGTGCAATCGATTGCCGAGGCCAAGTTTTTATTTAAAGCGGACGCGATGGGCACGATTGGGACTTTACTGATTGTCGTCCCATTATTAGTGGATGAAAAAATTATCGATCGGCGCGTGGTAGTAACGCCCTTACCGCGCATGTTCTCGCTAGACCAGAACTAATGGAAACATGAGGCGTCCAGCCTAGGTCTTTAATCTTTTCGATCGATAGAAGCGCATGAGCGGCTTTGCTGTAGCTCATGTTTTTTTCAATCGAGAGGTCAAAAGTAACGTTAGTTTTGCATATATTTGCGACTATTTCGGCAATTTGCCGTAGTGATAGATCTTCTTCACTCGCGACATTGTAGGCGTGGCCTGATTGGCCATGGTGCAACAAAAACAAAATGGCGCTGGCCGCATCGGCGACATAAGTATAGGAAAACCGCTGTGCGCCCTGACTTTTCAGCACAATGGACTGATGCTGAATTCCGCGAGCGATAAACTGTGATAAAGCTTTGCCGTCACTGTCCTTCAAGGTTGGTCCAAACACGCGTGAAAGTCGTGGAATCACGACTTCCAGCTGATGTTCGGCCATATAGGCGACGCATAGCGTTTCACTGGCGCGTTTGCCTTCGTTATAGGCACTGCGGGGATCGAGTTGATCAAGATAACCTGAATACGTTTCATCGATGCGGTCGCCTTTGGATTGGCCGTACACTTCGGTGCTAGACACGAACATATATCGGGCGGAGTGACGTAGTGCTAAATCAAGCATGAATTTATTGCCGATGATATTTAATAACATCGTGTCGATTGGATGATCATGATAATCATGGGGACTAGTCAAACTAGCTGCATGCACCAAATAGTCGATTTTATATTGAATATTGATGGTTGTATCCAAACGTGCTTCCACAAATAGCAATCGCTGGTCACCTTTAAAATGAATAAATCGTTCGCTTGCTTGCGCTTTATCGCGGACGATGGCGATGATTGTTCCTTTAAAATCCGGATTGGCCAATAAGCTATCAATCAAGTATGATCCAATCATCCCGGTCGCTCCAGAAAGCGCCAAAGTTTTGTTATGTAAAAAATCACATTCAAATAATGTCCGCAATTCGGATAATTCATCAAGATATGGTTTGGTGTAGATAAAACTCATTTTTTGACCAAATCCTCTTCTTTCATTGTCAACAAGGCTTTAAAAAGAGTCAGATCCTCGGATGTCGTTATTTTGATATTGTTGTCAAATCCAAGCGAAAAATGGATTGTTTTACCAAAATCGACAAACAGCGTATTGGCGTAGACACTATTCGTAATCCCTTGCGCCAACGCTTGTTGGTGGACGCTGAATAGGTCACTGAAGCGATACGCCTGCGGTGTTTGGACGCGCCTGACGATTGAACGATCAAGCGATTGCGAACCAAATCTTTGGTTATCGGTGAATATAAGCGTTTCATGAACCGGAAGCGAAGAACAGGCATTACCATGTTCAGAAGCGACGCGTAGCATATCGGTGATAATGATGCTGGGCACGAGCGGGCGAATCGCATCGTGGATAATGACAAAGTCGTCGGGTTTGATTTTGTTTTCAAGATGAGCCAGGCCGTGATAACAACTTAACTGCCCCGTTTCTCCTCCGGGTACGATCCAGCGCAGTTTCTCAATCTTGTATTTTTTAGCATAAGCCCAGAGTCGATCAATCCAATCAGGCAAGCATACCACGAGGATGCCGTCAATGTCGGGATGGCGGTTAAATGCCTCCAGTGTATAAACGATGATCGGTTTTTCACCGATTTGAATAAACTGCTTAGGAATGTCGGAGTTCATCCGTTTGCCGCTGCCACCAGCGATGATTATCGCATAATTCATACTGATCCTTTCATCGCTCGATACATCGCGGCGATGTCATCAAATACGTAATCGACCTTGTGTGGAAATTTGCCAAGTGTGTCATTGGTGGCTTCTCCTGACAATACGAGCACTGATGTCATCCCCCGTTTAATGGCCATCGCCATATCGGTGTAAAGCCGGTCGCCAATCATGACTACGTCACGTGATATGACTCCGGTTTTGGCTTTGATGTAATTAACGATTTCGGCATGTGGTTTGCCCATATACAAAGGTTTCTTGCCAGTGGCATGCGTCAGCATCTCGCAGATAGCACCGCAATCGGGCACATAGCCAAACGAAACTGGACATGCTTTGTCAACGTTCGTGGCGATGAAATCAATGCCTTGAGTCAATAACAATGACGCGTTACGTAATTTTTGAAAGGTTAGTTCGTTATCGTTACCAACGAGCACGGCGACGATGCCGTCGATAAGTTTCGTCACGGCGTTGACGCCTCGGTCTTGCAGTTCTTTGACCATGGAATCGGTTCCGACCACATAAATCGGGCGTTGGTCGTATTGACGGATTAGGTAGCTCGCGGCAATGTGGGTTGAGATGATAATGTCCTCGCGTTGGGCAACGATTCCTAAACGGCGCAATTTTTTGACATAATCACTCGTCGACTTCGACGAATTGTTGGTCAAAAAGAAATATTTCTTGCCGATGCCCTTCAAAAACGCGAGCATTTCGGGCACCTGATCGAACAAGTGGTCGTCATTATAAATCGTTCCGTCCATGTCGAACAAGAATATCTTTTTATTTTTTAAGGCGTTGATGTCCATATTGCTAATTTCAGTTTATCAGTAAATATCTCTTATTAATAATACACAATTAAGTTTCGTTTGCTTGCTCGACTTATCAAATATATAATGCTTTTGACGCATATGAACGAAATCCAAAAAGTCCAACTCAATCTATTGTCGCAATTCATTGAAGTATGCCAAAAGCATGGCCTTCGTTACTACCTTTTTGGGGGAACTTGCCTAGGAGCGATTCGCCATCAAGGCTTCATTCCATGGGATGATGACCTCGACGTAGCGATGCCTCGTCCCGATTTCAATCGATTGATGCAACTCGCCAACGAGTTCAAACAGCCGTTTTTTTTGCAAACCGTGGTAACTGACAAACGGTACAGCTACCCATATGCGAAACTAAGAAATTCCAACACAAGTTTTTTTGAAGCGGTGTTTTCCTTCACGAATATGAACCACGGCATTTGGATTGACATCTTCCCGCTTGATGGGATGTCAAAAAAGCCAGGCGCTACGCATGTCAAATCAATGAAACCATACTTATTGTGGTTCCGCTGGTACTTCTCTTATCTTGGCAACTCGTTCCATATGCCGCGGATGAATAAAAAGTTTTTCTTAGATATTCTCATCGATATCATCACGTTGCCGTTTTTCCCATTTGCGATTGGCAACTGGAATGCGCGCTGTATTTCAAGAAGCCTACAAACGATTCCTTACGATAAGGCGACGCTTGTCGGTCCGTATTTGACGATGTATTTTAACCAAGAAGCACTGCCGCCAGTTGTTTTTGGTGATGGAGTCGACGTGATGTTTGAAGGAATGAAAGTCAAAGCGCCATCGGATTATCACCGCTATCTGACTCATATATTCGGCGATTATATGAAACTGCCGCCAAAGGAAAAACAAGTCGGCCACCATTACCACTTTGGCGTCAGTGCCACAAAATCTTATAAAGACTATCGATGATTAAGCCGCTTTGAGGAAAAGCGGTTCTTTTAATGTGAGGATGCCGTGATCGACGATGACGTGTTTTCCGCTGATTAAATCAACGTAGATTCCATCATCCATCGGCACATACACTTGACGCTCATGCTTCGCGGTATTGAATAGACCAAAAATAACTTTGTCGTCACTCGTCAATTTGGCAACGATCAAATCAAGCTGCAAATGATCGATGATGTCAAAGCGGCGCACCGAAGCAAAACATGGATATTTTTTAATGGCAATCAATTTCTTAATGAAATCGTAGAAAGATTGGTCCTTAATCGATAAATCAATCGCTTGTTTATCAAATAATGAGGGTGTTTTCACATTTTTCGTTTCTTGTCCGGCGTAAATGAAACCGACACCGTTTTGGAAAAACGACCAAGCGGTCAGATTACGGAGCACGGTATCGTTTTTGACAATCGCGGCGATGCGTTGCTGATCGTGGTTTTCAAGAAAATGTAATTTTAAATAATCGTGGGGATAAATGTATTCTTGGGTTCTGACAAGCCGCAAGTACGCCTTCAAATCGCCATCTTTGAGCAAATACGTTTTAAGCGCCGGATAAACGTCATAATCGTATAAAATGTCGAACGCTTGAAACATCTCGGGGTCGGAGTGACCGACATATCCTTCCGAGCGTAAATACTTGATGAATTCGGGTTCGATCGATTCAGAGAGCCAAATCAAATTGTCGTTAATCGCATTGCACTCGCTAATGACCCGTTTCCAAAACTCCAATGGAATCAATGGGGCAACATCACAACGAAAACCATCGACGCCTAACTTGACCCAATACTTAAGCATGTCGATAAGATAAACGCGCACCGGCTCCAAATCCAATCTTAAATCGGCGATATCGGACCAATCGCCAATCCGATTTGCGAGTTTGCCATCTTTGTAGTAGTAAAATTCAGGATGCTCTTTTACCAATACGGCGTCGCGGCTCGTGTGATTGAGCACGACATCAAGCATTACTTTAAAACCTTGTGCGTGGGCCTTACCTAGAAAATGTTTGAAATCATCAAGGGTGCCGAGTTCGGGATTGATGGCATAGTAGTCTTTAATCGAGTAAGGACTTCCCAGCGTTCCTTTGCGTTCGATTTCCCCGATTGGATTAATCGGTAGCAAATACAAAATCGAGACGCCGAGGTCTTTCAATCGACCTAGATCCGCTTCAAGCGCTCTAAGTGTGCCTTCACTTGTGTGATTGCGAACATAAATTTGGTAAATCGTCTCGTTTTTTAACCGCGCACTGTATTTCATAATCAACCCCCATTTATAAGAATTGCATGATAATCGATAAAATGACAATCAGTCCCAATAAAACTGAAATGACGATGACGCCAAGCCGCGGAAACTCGATTGGTTGCTTCGGTTCGTGTTCCGATTCGATTTCTTCTTGGTTGTTTTCGTTTAAATGTTCACTCAACGCGATCACTCCTTGCTTTGTCGATATAACGATGATACGCCATCAGTACATAATTGAAAACGAATGTCTTGACGGGGAACGTAAAGATGAGGATGACCGATTGGATGAATAGCACCATTAAAACGTCAAGTCCAAAGAACCACGATTTCCAAATGCTGCCCCAGACCATGTGAATGAGAATTTCCACGACCAATATTACAAACGCCGATTCATGAGGACTCGGGCACTTAGGGTAAAACATAATGCGTTTTTGAAAGTAGCGATTCGATAAGTATATGAACACCGAGAAGGCGCCAAAGACAATGAAACTAATGACTGGAATTAAAACCTTCATCGCCACGTCAATTGGATAATTGGTGCCGCTGATGCGAACAGTATCGTTGGTAATCGCATACACCAACAAAAACGACCAGATGACCCCAAGTAGGATATAACTGATTGGAAACGGCATCTTCTTATAACGCATGAATGAACTTATTTTTAGCAAAAAGTATGGCAAAACGCCCATTAATATAAACGAAATCGTCACATATGGCGTGTATGGATATCCCGTAATGTCGAATACGAAGAAACCGAGGACATCGACGCTAGCACCAATGAAGGCTCCGTAAACGGGACCTAAGATTACGCTAGATAAAATTACGGGTATTGATCCGATGCCAACGCGTATGAACGGCGGAATGTTGATGACGAACAATCGTTCAAAGATGACACCAAGGCCAATCATCAAAGCGCTTAAAGTGATATTCCTGATTATCTTGTTGTTCATCGGCGCAAACCTCCCGCTTGGATGAAAGCCCGGACAGCTCCGGCAAATGCTAATGATCCTGTCAATAATATTACACTCCGTTTCGGAGCATTTTTATATGTACGCATCAGTGCCTCTTTAAAATCATCGATGTAAATATAGTTCATCACCGGATAATCGACTAGATGCCGAGCACGCGGATGTGAAAAAGAAGTCACGACGATATGTTTGGAAACGGCTTCTAGTTGTTTGAACATTGGTGTTACGTCTTTATCTTTAAAGGAAGCAAATATAACGAAGACAATTTTGTTTTCAAACGAGCTAAGCGAGCGCACTAGCGCTTGGACTCCATGCGGGTTGTGGGCTCCGTCAATGACAATCGTCGGATCGGAACTGACGACTTCGAGACGACCGGGCATGAATGTTTTGTACAAACCGGTTCGTAAATCTTTTTCCTTGATAGGCCAGCGTTTTTTAAGTATTTCGGTGGCCTCGATTGCCAGCGCCGCATTGATGATTTGGTATGAACCGTTCATCGTCAACTCAAGGTTTTCATAATGACCATATGAAAAATATTGATTGATGCCCGATTTTACATTGAACACTTCACCGACCTTAAATAGCGGTGCTTCATTACGCTTGGCAACCTGTTCAATCACTCGAAGTGCCTGCGGTTCCACCTTCCCAATCAGCACGGGAACTCGTGGTTTGATTATGCCGGCTTTATGATTGGCGACATCGACGATGGTCGGTCCTAAATAATTCGTGTGCTCGAGTCCGATGTTAGTGATGACGCTAAGGACCGGCGTAAAAATGTTGGTCGCGTCGAGCAATCCGCCCATACCAACTTCAATAACCGATATTTGCACATTACTATCGGAAAAATATGAAAAGGCCAAAAACGTTTGCATCTCAAATGTCGTCAAATTAAATTTCTCAAATTGTTCACAAAATTTATTCATAAATGAAATGACATATCGATCGTCGATTTCATCATCGTCGATATAAATCATTTCCGAGAAGCGATCAAATGCCGGAGAAGTAAACAATCCAACACGGCGGCCGCTGTATTGGTAAATGTTTTGAATGAGCGTGGCCGTCGATCCTTTGCCGTTGGTACCCGTAATATGAATTGAAGGAATTTTGTATTGGAATTTTTGCGCCAGCAAAAACGCATCGAAATTCACACGCGAATAGGCACCTGACATGTGTTGGGCAAAATATTCAATTACTTGGTCGATTGTTTGAAATTTCATGCTATTCAACACCGCGATGGTCTTTCATCGCCTTTTGGATTTTTAATTCGTCTTCGCGCTGCTTAATCGTTTCGCGTTTATCGTAGAGCTTCTTGCCTTTGGCAAGCGCGATTTCAAGTTTGGCACGCCCTTTGGAAAAATATAACTTCGTAGGTACAATCGTAAAGCCTTTTTCTTTCATGGCTTTCTGATATTTGACGATCTCGTGCTTATGCATCAAAAGTTTACGGGTGCGTTTTGGTTCGTGGTTATAAATCGTGCCTTTATCGTAAATCGGAATGTTCATGTTCAGGACGTACATTTCGTTGTTGCGGTCAATCACGCGACTATCGACGAGACTAGCTCCATGTGTGCGGATACTCTTAATTTCGGTGCCGGTGAGCTCAAGGCCGACTTCTAAAAACTGCGACAAAAAGTAGTCGTAATGAGCACGGCTATTTTTGGCGATAAGTTTTGTTCCCGTCATTTCTTTGACCATAAAAAATACCTGTTATTATTATACTTGCATCGTCACTTAAAGAGTATTTAAAAGGCAATAACGGGTGGAAATCATAAAATTTATAAATTTTATTTAAAAGGCCAATCGGTTATAATTTATTCAATCATGAAACCATTTAATATCATGACGCATGGTCTTGTCATCTTCATAGCGAGCCTGGCGTTTGGCCATTTATCAGTTAATACCGAAACTGTTTCTACATCTACTTTTAAAGATGGTCCGCTACGTGCTGACGCGCAACTTTCAAGTATCCAAATCGATTCATTGCCCTATGTCACGCTTCATTCGCTTGGTGATGATTTGCGCTTTGATGGTTTATCGATACTTGCACATTATGATGACGAAACTGTCCAAGAACTCACATCCGGTTTTACGCTTGAAGGCGGCGATGAATTAACGCTAGGCAAGCAGACAATCACCGTCAATTACCAAAATAAATTGGCGTCTTTCGACATCGATGTCACGAATTCGGGTGCACTCGTTTTACCGCCTCAAGTCAAACAATTGTTCATCTCCGAAATCGTGGTGACACCAACTGAATTGAACGCCATCGAAATATATAACGGCAGTGGCAACCAAATAAATTATAGCGACTATGAATTACGGCTATACCAAGGCGAGACGCTGACTACATTGGCCTTGCCCGATATCGTCAAAGCCAATGATACGCTTGTGATTGTTAATGATGATCAAGATATTGAGTCATCAAATCAGAATACTATCATCGATGACCCAACGCTTGATCTATCATCCTATGACCGCTTCGAACTATATGACAAAGTCAATTCAAAAATACTCGACTTGATTGATTTGACGATTGATGAGACCTTGCGAATAACGCAATCTGGGCCATTTGAGATTGATGATTTCCATCTTCAAAGAGATGGAAAAACTGTCCGCCCCACCACGACTTTTTCAGCGCTTGATTGGATGATTGGTACCTCCATCAACTCACTTGGTTCCCATGTCGTAGCGACACCAACAATTAGCGTCGAGACGCAAGCCGTAGCCTATGGCGAATACGTGATGTATGGCATCGGCATGAATGCCGCGGGTGATCCGTTTGGAGCCTTCAATCGCTTGCGCGATGAGTACAATTACATGCACACTGAAACAAAGCAATATTTCCTAAACAATAAAAACCACGAAATCAGTGGTATCAACGAAACTGGGCGCCTCGTCACCAATACGTTTAACGATGCGATTGGCCGTTATAACTACCTGGCTTCACGAACGGGAAATGCCGGTTTGACGTCGAGTGCTTCTTCACTTAACCTCGATTGGGGCGAAATCGGTAAAGTTGCCTTATTCGGGGCGATCATCATTTTCGCTGGTGGCGCTTACTTCGTGTTAAAAAGGAAATTCAGCATCTAATCATCCGTGCGATAATATACATTGACAGCAGGTAAACATATGAACAAAATGAAAGTCATGACCATCATCGGCACACGGCCGGAAATCATCCGTCTCTCGGAAGTCATCAAAGCGTGTGACATCGCCTTTGAACATATTCTCGTGCATACGGGACAAAACTACGATTACGAACTAAACCAAATTTTCTTCGATGACTTGGGACTGCGCCAACCCGACTATTTTCTTAACTGCGCTGGCGAACATTTAGGTGCGACAATCGGGAAAGTAATCGAACGTAGCTATGAACTTATTCGCGACTTGAAACCTGACGCCGTCTTGATTTTGGGTGACACGAATTCTGCTTTGGCCGCCATCGGCGCCAAACGCTTAAAATGTCCGATTTTCCACATGGAAGCCGGCAATCGCTGTGGCGATTGGAACGTTCCGGAAACGATTAACCGCAAAATCGTTGACCATATCGCCGACTTTAATCTACCTTACACCGATTATAGTTATCGCTACCTGATCAAAGAAGGGCTTGAGGACCAATACATTGAAATTACCGGGTCACCCATTCTTGAAGTCTTAAACGCCCATATGGGTCAAATTAACGCCTCGGACATCTTAAAGCGACTCGAGGTCAATCAAGGACAATACATCGTTTTATCATGGCACCGTGAAGAAAACGTCGATCATCCGAAACATTTCGCTTCAATTGCCGCTTCGATTAATAGGGTCGTGGAAAAATACCAACTTCCAATCGTTTTCTCTTGCCATCCACGTACTTATAAGAAACTTCAAGCTGGGAAAGTGGCTCTTCACCCACTTGTCAAGCAAATCAAACCACTGGGATTCACAGATTACTGCCGGCTCCAAAAAGATGCTTTCATCGTCATTTCCGATAGCGGCACCGTATCGGAAGAATCGGCGATGCTCCGTTTCCGCGCCATTTTGATGCGCACGTCGACCGAACGTCCCGAAGCGATTGACGCCGGCACGATTTTGCAAAGTGGGATTGATCCCGATGGTATTTTATCGGCGATTGAAGCGATGCAAAAAAAAGAACCCGGTGCTTACCGGATTCCTTATCATTACACGATTGATGATGTCTCCGCGCGTGTCGTGCGCATCATCAAAGATAAAGTCGCATTTATCAATCAAACTATTTGGAGAAAAGATTAAGCAATCCTTTGCGGTCGCTTTTAGCGCTTAAAAAGGCGCCCCCGATTAAATGCATGTCGGCGTTATTAACGACGATGGCCGTTTTCACGAAATCTTTTTTACGCGTCGTTTGGAATTTACCGGCGATTAAGACACCATCGAGCAAAGTGGCGCAGGCAAGAATCGTCATATCGGTCAATGTCGGCGGGCAGTTAATTAAAATGTAGTCAAAGTCCTCGCGGGCTTCTTCGATCAATTTCTTGACGCGATCGGATTTGATGATTTTCGAGCCGATGGCACTATGAATCGAGGGCATCACGTATAAATAGTGATTGATGCGTTCGCTAAACTCTTCGACACCTTTGTAACTAAGATAATATCCAACGATGTTTTTTGTATTCGACACGTTGAATACCTCATGCATAAACGGATGCTCAAAATCGAAATCCAGCACGAGCACGCGTTGGTGCTCTTTGGCATAAACTTGCGCGAGTGAAGCAATAAGCGATGCTTTCGAAACATATTCTTTCGGGGATGTGATCCCGATGGTTTTAACTTGTTTGTCGGGGGTAAAATTTTCAATGTCGTTTTGAAGTTTTAATACATCGCGGTAATACGGATCGTTTATTTCTGAAGGGTCGACGATATCTAGATCTTGTAACGTCAAAGTGCTCGAATCCTTTCGTTGCGGACGCTTCTTCTTTTTGTCTTTAAACGATACGTCAAAGGCGTTGACGCCCAACGCATTGATTTCGCCGGTATAGTGGATGCGATCTTCGACAATGTCGGTGAAAATACCTAAGCCCGTACCAACCACGCCACCCAAAATCACGAAGATGGCCAAATATAGTGTTGTCGATGGTCCGGTGTAGGCGGCACTTGTTGCTTCAGCCAAAATGAATGAATACCCGGACAATAATCCGGTTGAGTACGGTTCGTTCGTAAACACGTCGTTAGAAGCTTCAATCACCGAATTGACGATGGGGACGGCAATATCTTGTTCCATGCTCACGTAACTAATCGTGATGCGATAGGAAGTCGTCGTCGAGCTGGTCGTTAGCCCCGCGGCGATTTCCGCTAGCGTAATCGGGTTTCCGTTAGCATGAGTAACATCATCGTCATCAAGTAGCGTCACTGCCACTTGTAGCACGGCATTCGATTTAATGTCGGTCGTAATCGTCGTCAGCGTTTGGGAGGGCACCGCGGCGGCACTTGGTCGTTGCGGGGTCACATATGCGGTCGCTGTGTATTCGGGAGTCACGATCATGTTAGTGTAAACTAAACCGAGCACCAAACCGAGCACAGTGAAATATATGATGGAATAAATGTTGCGTCGCACCATCATCCATAAATCATACAGACTGATGGAACTGGCGTTTTCTTCGATTTTTCTGTTCATGGCCATACCTTCTTTAAATAAACTATATTTAAAATAACTTATATTCTTAATGCTAGTCTATGTTTTTCTGTGATTTGTCACGCTTAATGTTGATTGATTGGAACAATTTATCGACTAATGGTTCGTGATTTTCGCAAAGATGCGTCATCATCCATTCGTAGGTCGTTTGCTCGAACGAAATCTCTCGTTTCGTATCGATGAATATTTTCTCGTTCGGGGTTTTGATTTGCGTCGTGGTGTCAATTAGTAACTCTTCATAAAGCTTTTCACCCGGTCGCAATCCGATGATTTCAATCTTGATATCTTTGTGGGGGATAAATCCGGCTTGCCGAATCATTTTCTCGGCCAATTCCATGATTTTGATTGGTTTTCCCATGTCGAGGACGAATATTTCGCCACCCTTTGCGTAAGCCCCCGATTGTAAAATGAGACCGACGGCTTCGGGAATCGTCATGAAATAACGCGTGATGCGTGGGTCGGTGACCGTCAAGGGACCGCCCGATTCGATTTGTTTTTTAAACACGGGAATCACGGAACCGTTACTGCCGAGTACATTGCCAAATCGTACCGCGGAAAACGATGTTTTCGCACCATTGGAGGCGAAGTGTTGCATGATCATTTCAGCGAAAGCTTTGGTCGCTCCCATGACGTTGGTCGGTCGCACGGCTTTATCGGTGGAAACGAGGACCATTTTCTGAGCTTCGTGCTTTTGGGCCATATAGGCGACATTATAAGTGCCGATGATATTCGTGCGAATCGCTTCCTGGGGACTATCTTCCATCAGCGGTACATGCTTATACGCCGCGGCGTGGAAGACAAGTTCTGGCTTATACGTGGTAAACACTTGCTCCATGCGCTCGATGTTGTAGGTCGACCCAATGATGACGTCGATGGTAACGCCGTTAGTTTGCGAACGATGACAAGCGCGATTGAATTCTTGTTGCAAATCATATACGCCGTTTTCATAGATATCGAATAGCACAAGACGTTTTGGCTGGTATTTATGGATTTGCCGCGAGAGTTCCGATCCGATTGATCCGCCTGCGCCCGTGATGAGCACCGTTTTGTTTTCAATGAATGCGCGAATTTGATCGTTTTCAAGCGGGATTACATCGCGGCCAAGCAGCTCGTGAATATCGACTTCAAGCAACTCAACCTTGTGATCGAGTGATAAGTCGGCAATCAGCGGTAAACGTTTGATTTTGACGTTGGCCGTGTCCATATAAGAAAGAATTTCGAATAGACGATTCTTTTCCAAATTGGCAATGGCGACGATGACTTCGCTCGCCTGGAATTGGTTGATGATGTCGTTAATGCGACTAATCGGACCGTATACCTTGACGCCAGAAAATGAACTTCCGATTTTCGAAGGATCATCATCGACGATGGCGACGACGTCATTAATCATCTTTTGATTATTACGTATTTCATCGATGATCATTTTCCCGCCGAGTCCAGCGCCGATGATAATCGTCGGCTTCTCACCTGGAATGCGGTCTTTTTTGACCAAATACATGTGGAGCATTCTTTTGGCAAAGCGCACCGAGATTAGCACAAACGATTCGGCGAATGCCAACGTCACAAAATTCATGAACGTCCATTGGCGAACGTTGGGGATGAAAATCATCAGCAAATAAGCGGCAAAGGTCACCGACATCGACATCACGCCGACTTTGATGGCATCGACGATGCTGAAATGATTGGTGATGATCCGATAAATACCTGATAGGGCAAACAGGAAGAGTTTGCTTACTCCAAAACCGATATAGAAAAGGAGCGTCGCCACGAAAACACTGATTTCGCTTCCTTGTATGCTATCGGTAAACACGAGCGCTAACAGCGCACCAAGCACCAAAAAATCAACCGCAACATGTAGGATCGCTTGTTTTTGTTTAAAGTTGTTTTTCATTTTTTCGGCGCTTGTATTCATATTATTTTACAACTGATCGACCGGTTTTAGCATAGCAACTAGTTTCTTTGTCTCTTGATGGGCGGTTTCGGTGTCGATTTTGCCCGATAGATAGTTAAAAATCAACCGGCTGAGTAATCGTGCGCCATCTTCGGTAAGGCCACGTGTGGTTGTCGCGGCCAACCCAATGCGAACGCCGGAAGTTACTGAAGGTTTTTCCTTGTCGCCAGGAATCATATTCTTATTGATGGTGATTCCGATTTCTTCAACTTTTTGTTGCGCGTCAAGTCCGGTCATATCGAACGAGGCTTTCGTATCGACGAGAAATAAATGGGTGTCGGTGTCGCTGACGCTAGCTCCAAGCTTAATCATTTCCTGGGCGCATGCTTTGGTATTGATTAACACTTGATCGATGTATTGTTTGAACGATGGTTCAAGTGCTTCGATGAAGCATTGCGCCTTGGCGGCGATGATATGCATCAAGGGGCCGCCTTGCATGCCTGGGAAGGTGGCGCTATTGACTTTTTTGAAAATATCTTCGCGATTGGTCAATATGAGTCCACCACGCGGTCCGCGAATTGTTTTGTGGGTCGTCGAGGTAACGATGTCGGCATCGGGAAAGGGCGAAGGATGGGCCCCGGTGGCCACTAGTCCGGAAATATGGGCGATGTCAACCATGAAAATGGCTCCGATTTCTCTAGCGACGCTACCAAACTTTGAAAAATCAATCGTGTAAGGATAGGCTGAGAAACCGGCTAATATGAGTTGCGGTTTTTCTTCTAGGGCCAACTTGCGCATCGCTTCATAATCAATGCGTCCATCTTTTCCAAGCCGATAGTGAACGACCTTGTAATATTTGCCGCTAAAACTGACGGGTGAGCCATGGGTTAAATGACCGCCTTCATCAAGCGCTAACGTCATGATTTTGTCACCTGGCTTTAAAACGGCGGCATATGCGATCATGTTGGCGGAACTGCCAGAATGCGGTTGGACGTTGGCATAGCGGCACCCGAACAATTCACAAGCTTTTTCGATTGCCAAATTTTCAACTTGATCAACGATGTGACAACCGCCGTAATAACGTTTGCCAGGAAACCCTTCGGCATATTTATTTGTCAGTACCGATCCGCATAATTCGCGAATCTTTTTGCTCGTGAAATTTTCCGAGGCGATTAATTCCAAGCCCTCGTTTTGTCGCTTTAACTCGGCGGCGACGAACATGTCTAGTGGAGTATTCATCAGTGAATGATTCCTTTCAAACTTTATTTGATAAAAAAGGACGTTGCCGCCCCTTTAACTTCCAGTGGCTGCCGAGAAAGGATTCGAACCTTTGCATGATTGGTTCAGAGCCAATTGACTTACCACTTGTCGACTCGGCAAGACTTCCATAGGTAGTTATTATAATAGCACTTTAAATAAATTTATTTAAAGATTTCATATGCGTTAACGTAAGGAATCCCAAACTGAGCGGCGACTGGCGCTAGCGTCATCTGTCCTAAATAAACGTTGAGCCCATCGAGCAAATGATGATTTTTAAATGCTTCGTGAAGCGTCTTGCTCGCCAACTCCAAACCAAACGGCAATGTGGCGTTTCCGAGTGCTTCGGCTGAGGTGCGCGGAACGGCACCAGGCATGTTGCCAACGCAATAATGGATGATGCCGTCGACGGCATAAACCGGATCATCGTGATAGGTCAGCCGGCTGGTTTCGGCGCTACCGCCTTGATCGATGGCGATGTCGACGAACACGGCACCGGGTTTCATGAGTTGTAAGTGCTCGCGCCGAATGATTTTCGGTGCGGCGGCACCGGTGATCAAAACACCGGAGATGATTAAGTCGGCTTCTTTGATTGCCGCTAAGATGTTGGCTTCGCTGCTAGCGACGACTTTGAGCCGTTCACCGAATTGAGGCACTAAGGTTTCTAAATATTTGGTATTCGTGTCGATGGCGATAACGCGCGCTTGCATGCCTAGGGCAATCGTCAAGGCGTTACGTCCGCTGACGCCACCGGCGCCAATGATGACCACCGTTGCCGGCTTGACCGTTTCCGTGCCACCGAGTAAAACGCCGCGACCGCCAAACTCTTTTTCAAGATATTTGGCTCCTTCTTGGACCGACAAGCGCCCGGCCACTTCCGACATCGGTTTCAGGCAAGACAGTTTGCCGAGTTCGTCGGTAATCGTTTCATAAGCGACACCCACGACTTTGCGACGCAACATCGCTTCGGTCAACTCCTTACTGGCGGCCAGATGTAAGTATGTAAAAATGATTTGACCTTCCTGCATTAGGTCGTATTCAGGAGGTAACGGTTCTTTGACCTTAATGATCATGTCGGCGATTTGATAAATGTCTTCAATCGTCGGTAGCAATTTGCAGCCAACCGCTAAATATTCTTGATCAGTGAATCCGGCGCCGGTGCCGGCCCCCCGCTTGGATGAAAACTTGATGTCCTGCCTCGACATAGCTTTTCGCATGTTTGGGAATGAGTCCAATCCGGTATTCATGTTTCTTAATCTCTTTTGGGACGCCGATAATCATAGTTGTGCTCCTTTTTCAATCACCCTAGGGGTGAAATATAACCTTGATCGTCTTCCATAAACATTTTAGATCGAACGCAAGTGAACGGCGCTTGATATATTCGACATCGAACATGATTTTTTCCTCGGGCAACAAAGTCGCACCACCATTGACTTGGGCCCAGCCGGTCAAACCCGGTTTGACTAGCAACCGCTTTTCGAATCCAATCACGTACTGACAAAATTTGTCATGGAGATCTTTGACTTCCGGACGCGGTCCCACAAACGACATTTGCCCTATCAATATGTTAAAAAATTGCGGCCATTCATCGATTTGAACCTTGCGAAGAAAGCGACCGAACTTAGTGACGCGTGGGTCATCTGGGGTTGCCCATTTAAAGCCATCTTCTTCGGCATGGACAACCATCGTCCTAAATTTGAGAATCGTGAATTGTTTGCCGTTTTTACCAAGACGCTGCTGTTTAAAAATGGCGGGTCCGCCATCGAGTTTGACGATGATAAAAACGATGACCATCGGCACTAATAATATGATGATAAGTAGTAACGAAGCGAATAAATCAAAAAACCGCTTCGTAAACGCATACATAAAGCGGTCTTTCTTGAATTCGAATTCAGGGACGACAATCGTTTTTTTGGCGGTCAAATCGCTCATATAATCCTAAATAAATATAATAGTCTAACTATTGTTAGAGAGCAATGTTTTCGAAGATGATGTCATTCGCTTTTCATTTTTTCGAGCTTTTTTCCTTTAATCGCATCCATCGAAAGGTGGATTGAGTTAGCAATCGCCGTTTGGATATCGTCGGGTTTGACCCCCAACATCTTTGAACCTTCGTTTTTATCGATGAATAGATTGCTCGTCATAACATTCGAAAACTTAACCATGTTAAGTCCCATTTCGATGCCTTGGCGTTTTTTCTTTTTGACGATAAGCATGACGCCGAGTCGATACATCCAAGTCGGGATCGTGACGATGTTGCGATTGATGCCGGTGTAGCGGTGAAACAGCGTCAACATTTGTTTCCAAGTCATGTTGTAATATCCAATGGGAATGGCATTACCACCATGGTTTTTGTTAATCGCTCCGACGATGGCTTGTCCCACTTGCCTGACGGTGACCATGGCCGTGCCCCCTTTGGGATAATATGTGCGCCTTTTCATCGCCAATATTTGTTCAAGCAAAATCGTCCATACGGGTTGCCGGCCTGGTTGGACGCCGAATATATATGGCAGTTCCAGGACAGCGACATGCATCGTTCCATCTTCGGCATATGCCAATGCCGCTTCCATTTGCTTGATGCGCGCGGCGATATATGGATGATATTTGTCCAACTGCCAATTAGGATGAAGGCGATGCGCATACGTGAAATAGGAACCTAAGACGACTGAAGAGTGTACGCCCGCTTTTTTGGCCAAACCTAATAAACGAATGACTGGCTGAATGTTGTATTTATCGTATAGGTCATAGATAGGGTGCTGACCTTCGACTCGTTCGTCGATACCGGCGGCGAACACGAGCGCTTGGACGCCTTCCATCAAGGCCAATAGTTCATCGTCTCCCATATTCAAATAGTTTTTAAAAATGACCTGATAGCCGCTTGGCAAACTCACTCCCACAGGTAAAGGCGGTAACGCCAAGCCAATCACTTGCTGTTTTTTCGCTAACAGTTGTTGGGCAGCTTCAAGTCCTAATAAACCAGTGCCACCGATAATCAATACTTTCATTATTCGCGTGGTTGTACTTGATATATTTGCGTCTTTGTCGACTTGTGTTTATGTTTTTTCAAATCATTGAATAGCATCTTGATACCTTTTAAAAGTTTGCCTTTTATGATCAAAATAATTGCTTCGACACCGATTTCCGACAATTTTCCACTCGAAAAATTGCTCAATTGCCGCAGTGGCATCATAATCGCCGATTGCCGGACCATTTTCTTAACCGTTTTCGAGATGCCTTTAGGAACCATTTTTGTGGCACCAAGTTTGATGGCCGTGTATAGCAACCAACCATTCAAACTAACGCGTCGCGCATCATAAAATGTCGCTGCTTGATTGATAGTTTGCCTTGTGTAAGCTATGTTTCGTTCGCCGTTTTCCGGCGCATTTGGCGGTATTAACGACTTGTACTTATCGGGAAGCATCGTTGCCCGTGGTTCGATGTAGACGACGTCACTTAGGCGAATGTCGCGCGATGAAGAACCGACGAGAATCTTAAAGTCGCCCCCGATAATGTTCCACCCGTTCAGTTTTTCGTCAAAGTATCGAAACGCCGTCTCGTTCAGCGGTAATAGCACCGTTTTCGTTTCGCCAGGTTTCAAGAAAACTTTTTTGAAAGCTTTCAGGCCAAAACTAGCGCGGTCGACGATGGGACGCATTTCGCCGACATATAATTGGACGACTTCGGCGCCAAGTACGTCGCCAACATTCGTTATCTCGACGCTCACTTTGATTTCGCCGTGTTCGAGTAAATTGTTTTCAAACATCAAGTTGCGGTAGCGGAAAGCGGTGTAACTAAGACCGTGACCAAACGGGAACAGCACGTCTTTGCGCGATTTGTCATAGTGGCGGTAGCCCACGTAAATGCCTTCCTTGTATACGACTTGCTGAGGTCCCATCGGAAATGATCCAAAACTTGGATGATCCTCAATTCGCTTGGGAAACGTTTCCGCGAGTTTTCCGCTCGGATTGGCAACTCCGAAAATCAAATCATATGCTGCTTCACCAAAAGCTTCGCCGGCCAAGTACATGTTCAAAATTGATGGAATGGTGCTGGCAAAGGGCATGACCACCGGCGATCCAAGCGATAAAACGAGGACGACGTTTGGGTTCACCTTAACAATGGCGTCAATCAGTTTGATTTGATCTTTTGGTAAGTTTAAATGTTTACGGTCGAAACCTTCTGATTCGTATTCTTCAGTCAAACCGGCAAAAATTAATATGACATCTTTGGCTTTGGCGATTTGTTGGGCAAGTTTGATTTTCTTAATATAATGTCGGCCATATCCCGGGGCATAGTCATAACTAATCGAATTTTCATCAAGTGCTTGTGTAAACGAAACGAGGCGACGGGGGTTGACTTGCGAGGATCCGCTGCCTTGGTATCGTGGTTTATGAGCTAGTTCACCGATGACAGCGATACTTTGTCCCGCCTTAATTGGCAATAGATCACGATCATTTTTTAACAGGACCGCCCCTTCAATCGCGACTCGCTTCGCCATGTCATGGCCCGTGTCATAATCGTATTTTGGTGCTTTTTTCGTCTTGGTTCGGTTGTTAAGGCACCGCTCGATGTAAGTCAATACGTTGGTGACTGCCTTGTCAAGATTCGCCAAAGATAATGTTCCATCTTTCACGGCGGCGATGATTTTTTCGTCGTTGGCGCCATTGCTTGTCGGCATTTCTAAATCCATGCCGGCGTTGACACCTTTGACGCGGTCAACGACTGCTCCCCAATCGGAAACGACGAGTCCTTGATAGTTCCACTCCAGTCGAAGCAGGTCGGTCAATAACCAGTTGTTCTCACTCGCGTAAATGCCGTTGATGCGATTGTAACTAGCCATAATCGTCTGTGGACTAGCCGTTTTAACGGCATATTCAAACGGTAATAAATATATTTCACGCATCGTGCGCATCGAAGCTTCGGCAGAAATGCTCATGCGTCGAAATTCTTGATTGTTAAGGGCGAAATGCTTCAAAGATGTACCGACGTACTGACTTTGGACGCCGTTAATGAATGCACTTCCCATCTGACCAGCCAAATACGGATCTTCCGAAAAGTACTCGAAATTACGCCCACCTAAAGGGCTACGCTTAATATTGACGCCCGGACCCAAAACGGTGTCGACTCCTTGATCGATTGCTTCTTTAGCAATCATTTCTCCCATCGCTTTGATCAGTTCGATGTTCCAAGTGCTGGCCTGCGTGACTGGTAGTGGAAAACAAGTAGCGGGTAGTGAAGGCGCCAAAAACTTACCACCCTGTACTTCTTTGCGGAGTCCGGTTGGACCATCGGCCATCACGACGCTAGGAATATCTAAACGAGCGATCGGCGTCGTCTCCCAATTAGAAATTCCTGATAAAAGCGCGGCTTTTTCCTCGATTGTCAACTGTTCAATCAGTTTTTTAATATTCATAAGTTAATTATAAATGGCAGTTAATCAATTGATAACAATTTCAACCGCAACAACGTCGGAAACAGCCCTAATTTGTAATAATGTGCTAAAAAAGGTAAAATTTAGTTAAATCTTGACATAGATTTGTTTTAATTGCCCATCGCGGCAAATGATTTCATATTTCAAAAAGGAGCAGCAATCATGAAAATCGGAATTATCAGCACATCGACGAAAAAGAATGAAAAGCGCTACCCACTTCATGCTAGTCACATCAAGGAGTTAAGCAAACACGAACTGGAACAACTTGTGTTTGAAAACGATTATCCCGGACTCGACGATTTGAAACAGTCAAATTTACTGACGACGATGAATCGCGAACGCATTTTTGATACTTGCGACGTCATTATTCTTGCAAAGCCGACCCCGAAAGATTTTGTCCATTTTCGCGAAAATCAGATTTTATGGGGCTGGCCTCACTGTGTTCAAAGTAAAGCGATTACCGATATCGGCATAAAAAAGAACATGACTTTCATCGCTTGGGAAGCAATGTTTCGATGGAAAAATAACGTGCGCCAGGAGCACATCTTTTCTAGAAACAACGAACTGGCGGGTTATGCTTCGGTAATCCACGCCTTAACGCATTTAGGAATGACCGGTGGCGTTTATGGCCAGGAGCGGAAAGTCGCCGTAATCGGGTATGGTTCGACAGGAAAAGGCGCCATCAACGCGCTGCGCGGACTGGGCGCCCACGATATTAGTGTTTATTCACGAAGGACACGATTTGAAGTCGCTGATGCATTAGGTTTCGTAACATACAAAAATTACCGCATCGTCAAAGGAGCCGTGATCATGAATGGAAAACGGGCGGCCGACGAACTGTCTCAATACGATATCATCGTCAACTGCGTCTTACAAAACCCGCTGAAACCAATCATGTTTTTGACATATGACGACGTTATTAAAAACGGAAAAAAACAGCTAATCATCGACGTCAGTTGTGACACGGGTATGGGTTTTGAGTTCGCCAAACCAACAGGATTTGATCAACCGACATTCGAAGTTGGACCCAGTATTTATTATGCTGTTAACCATAGTCCGACATATTTTTGGGAATCGGCGTCTTATGAACTCAGTGGCGCGATTCTTCCATATCTACGATATTTCTTAAAGCATGGAACCTACATTGGTGACAATGTGCTTGAACACGCCGTGGAAATCGAAGCTGGTCGCATTGTTAACCCCGATATCATCGCATTTCAAAATCGTGAATCGCACTATCCTTATCATGTCAAGAAATAATCGCAATGTGTGATTGCCAATAAACCATCATTGAATATAAAATGATGATAACTGTGACCCGATTGGGAGAATGGATATCATCATATGAAAGAAAAGCGCAAGTTAGGTTTTAATCTTACCGAGACGTTTAAAGGCGACGTCGTACCCAAGCCAACAAAGTGGATTTATTCCCTCAGTGGCATTGGTCGTGACGCCGCTTATACGCTCATTTCATTATTCTTTCTGACTTACATCCAATACACCGGTGTTTTGGACGAAGCTCAATACGCGGTGCAATTTGGCGTCATTACGGCCATCATCGTCATCGCGCGCATTTGGGATGGCGTCAACGATCCGATGATCGGGTCGATTATCGAAAACACCCATTGGAAATGGGGCAAATACAAACCTTGGATTTTCCTTGGGGCTGTCACCACGTCAGTCGCCCTCTTGATTTTGTTCCTCGTACGACCGGTCGGCTGGGGATTTGTGGCGATTTTCGGTGTATTTTATCTGCTGTGGGAAATCACGTTTACGTTTAACGACATCGCTTATTGGTCGATGTTACCTTCTTTGTCATCCGATGAAAAGCAACGCAACGAACTGACGACGATGGTCACCGTGTTCGCCGCCGTCGGTGCTTTCGCGGTCGGTGGCATCGTGCCACTAGTCACCGCTGGCAATGCCGTATTCTCGTATCAAATGATTGCGATTGTGGTCACGGCGCTGTTTTTCGTTTCCCAGCTTATTCTCGTTTTGACATGCAAAGAACGGGAACGTGATCTTGAACAGGAAAAGAAACAACCGAAAGTAAGCGTCATTGAGATGTTTCGCCTCATGAAGACGAATCCTCAATTAATGTGGGTCGCCCTCATTATCTTTACTTACTACTTAGGTTCTTCGCTTTTAAACAGCTTCGGTCTAAACTATTTCTATTTTTCGCAAAACTACACCGATGGCGGATCAATTATGTTTTTGTTCACCGTCGTCTATGCTGCGGGTACGATTGTTTCGCAAGCTATTTATCCGTTATTGGCGAAACGATTTAAACGCGCGCAACTTATTAATTATAGTTTTCTCGCGTTGACAATTGGTTACATCTTATTCTTCTTCGTTGGTAACATCGGGCCGATGACGTTTTTACCGCTTGACATCTTGGTTCTTGCACCAATCGGCGTCCTTATTTTTGCCGGTCAAGGCGTGTTTTACCTGACGATTATGATTATGATTACCAACACGATTGAATATAACGAATGGACGACGGGTGAACGTAAAGAGAGTATCGTGTTCGCGGTGCGCCCGCTTGCAGCCAAGTTTTCCAGTTCACTTCAACAAGGAATCGTTTATATCTTCCTATTGGCCGGAGGTGTCCTTGGCATTTCCAATTCCATTGCCGAACTCGAACGGCAAAAAGCGCTTAATCTGATTAGCGAAGTCGATGTTAAAGCTGGTGCCGATGCCTTGATTCTCGCGTTCCAAAATTCCGATTTCGGACCCTGGGGTCTAACAATCCTTAAAATCGGCATCGTCGTGATTCCGCTTGCCCTATTTGCTTTGGCATTTGTGATGATCAAAAAGAAGTATACGATTGACGAAGTCAAATATAGTCATATGCTCGAAGACATTGCCGCGGGACGAATCGGAGTAGATAAATAAAAAATGCCCTTCGGGGCATTTTCGTTAGGTTGATTTTACGATATTAATCTTTAGATTAACTTCACCATAATCAGGGGTCGTTATCGCTATTTTTCCCACAGCTTTGTCAAGCACGCGCGTTTTCACGTAAAACGAGGTTTGTCCGCCTGTCAGCGGAAAGACGCTAGGACCCAATACTTCAAGTTCATTCGATACTTTGACGCTGACCGCTTCTTGGGCATAGAAAGCCGGCATGCCATATTCGTCTAGAAGTCGAACGCTGACGCGCAAAACGTCATACGTGTCATCGATAACCATGAATTCACGGTCGGTGGTAACTTCAAGATGATACTCATGGGCCGCCGCCAAACTCTTTTCAATCACTAATTCGCCACCACGATATCCCTTGAAGGTGAATTTAGTCATCTCGGTGCCCCAACTAAGCACGAATTGATACCACAAATCGACGAGGTCCTTATACTTCAGTTTATTCTTGACCATTACCAATCCGATTTTCGAATAATTGATGAAACCGAGTTTCGAAAAACCTTTGATGGCCCCGATGCGTAACGCCTCTTTGATGATGCCGGCGTCCATCTTCGAGAAACGGCCACTTTTTAAAATCGCTTCGCCAATGTAATCATCAATAATAAAAGGTGGATGCGCTAAATAAGGAAAGGCATCGCGCTTAGGCAAAAATTTGGCCACGAATTCATCGTTTTTGTATAACTCGATATAATCGACGTTACTAGCAATAACCGTCTCACCGATAATGCCTTTGGGATGATCGCCTAACTGTAAACGCGACAATACGTCGAGCACGACCACATCGTCGCGCTGGCTTTGATATACCGATGCCGCGTATTTGGGATGTCGAAACTGGTCAAGCACGCCATGATGGCAAATGCGGTCACCCGATCCAAAGTCCTTATGTGTTTGGTAATCGGCGAACACCCAACCGATGCCACCACTGATTTGAGGATATTTTTGAAGATCGTTAAGCACGCGGAAATGGCGTAGTGCCTGATTGACGCGGTGACTTTCGTCATCATACGACTTGGTTGGATACATATGACCGCCGAATTCGGTCACTAAATAAGGAATACCTTTGCCGATGATGTCTTTGGGATCATCCACGCCGACATTATCGCCTTCATGAACGAAATCATTGTATGTGTAAACGTCTTCGAGCAGTTCGCTATTCTTAAAATTTCTTACACCACCGGTTTGTCGATGTTTGTCAAATTGATGAACGAAATCGTTGGCCCACGAATATAAGTCGTGGTAATCGGGTCCTTCGTTGATACGGACGCCCCAAAGCACAATGCTCGGATGATTGTAATGGTCTTTGACCATGCGTTCGATATTTATTTTGTATTGGGCAATCCACTTCTCATCGGTACCGATATGTTGCCAGCCCGGACTTTCGATGAATACCAAGATGCCGAGTTCGTCACAGCGGTCGAGGAAATGTCGAGAGGGCGGATAATGCGAGGTGCGCGTAATATTGATGCCCAGTTCATTTTTCATAATATCGGCATCGAGTTGTTGCATTGATTTGGGCATCGCATAGCCAACGTAAGGATAACTTTGATGGCGATTGAGCCCGCGTAATTTAATGTGTTTTCCATTAAGGAAAAATCCTTTGGGGGTAAACTTCGCTTCGCGGAAGCCAAACCGTCCTAAAATCGTTTGTACGCCGTATTTGGTTTTCAGCGTGGCTTTAATTTTATAAACATTGGGGTCCTCAAGCGACCAAAGTTTCGGATTATCGAGCTCGAACTCGTCTTCATAGTAGCGACCGACGATTTCATCGTTTAAAGCGACTTCATAGCGTAAATCGAATTTGTCTTTCAAGACATTGACCATGTCGTAACGAACTTGAACTTTTCCATCAACGGATGCGTCGATATAAAGATTTTCGATATAAACACGCGGCACGACATCTAAATATACTTCGCGGTAGATGCCTCCAAAAGACAAATAATCGACGACACCACCAAATGGAGGCACGAGTTTGTCCTCACGGGCGTCAACGATGACGATTAGGCGGTTTTCGCCTTCTTTAATCGCATCGGACACGTCAATAGTTATTTTGTTATAGGCCGATATTTGTGCTTTTAAATCAATGCCGTTTAGGATAAAACGGGCTTTGACCATGATGCCTTCAAACGTCAACAGCGCGGCATCAAGCACCGAAAAACGCGGTACCGAGAATATTTTTTCATACGTGCCGAAAATTTGATAATCGCGTTCGGAGAAATATGAAAACGGCAATTGTTTAATCGTATGAGGCACATCGATGCTGATGGCCTCTTTGGGCATTTTTTGTAGATAGCTAGTATCAAAGCGGTCAATGAACCGCCACGCGAAATTTAGGGGAGTACGCATAGCTATTCCTGTTTAATAATCGTAATCCAGTCGAATTCGTCGGCAATGTCGCCGACTTGGATACCTAACAGCAGATTATAAAGACGCTGGCTAATCGGTCCAACTCCTTCGGGTCCGATTTTGATGATCTTGTCGCCGATAAGCACTTCGCCAATCGGGGCGATGACCGCGGCCGTGCCACATGCCCCGGCTTCAGTGAAAGTACCGATCTCGTCGAGTTTGATCGGGCGTTCAACAATCGTCATCCCAAGTTTGTGTTGGGCGAGAGTTTTCAATGATCGTTGCGTGATTGAATCAAGAATTGAGGAAGAGATGGGCGTCACGTATTCGTTTTTGTCGCTGATGGCGAAAAAGTTAGCCGCTCCAGCTTCATCAATGTAGGTGTGCGTCGCCGGATCGAGGAACAGTGCCTCGGCACAGCCATTGGCGCGCGCTTCTTTTTGGGGTAGGAAACTGCCGCCATAATTGCCACCGCATTTAGCCTTGCCCGTACCATGGGGAGCCGCTCGGTCGTAACTTGTCGCCATCATGCGCACGGGTTTGAGTCCGCCTTCAAAGTATGGTCCCACTGGTGAGACCATTACCATAAACATGTATTCTTTGGCCGGCATCGCTCCCAGCACCGGTCCTAATCCGATCACGAGCGGACGAATGTATAATGATTCACCCGTGCCATAAGGTGGAATGTATTGTTCGTTTGCCAAAACCGTCGTTTTTACGGCGTGGTCAAATAGTTGTAACGGGACCGGAGGCATGACCATGCGCTCGCAAGAATCCATTAAGTGCCGCCCATTATCCATATAGCGGAATAAATTGATGGCTCCATCTTTTCTTCGATAAGCTTTCAAACCTTCAAACGCTTGTTGACCATAATGAATCGCGGTCGAAAAAGCGGAAATCGTGATATGGTCGTCTTCTTGTAGACGTCCACTGTCCCAGGTGCCATCGCGATAGTAACTGACGAAAATGGCCCGGGTCTTGGTGTAACTAAAACCCCGTCTCATTGTGCTCATGCATTACCTCCAAATTTGAAGTATTATCATAATTTTACACTAATGGACGAATGAATTCATTCCCTATTGCGTCGGTCCATCTTTCACTTATTCGATTGAAACGCCATAATTGATATAATGACCTCGAGGTATCCCATGATTAAAAAAACCGGTTCCATTATTCACATCAACACCAAAACGACATCTTTGGTTCTAAACATTTCCATAACTGGTCATCTTGTATGCGAGTATTATGGTCCTCAAGTTCCTTTTGGGGAAAATTATGATTACTTGGTAAATAAGACGGCATTTACGCACGGGACAGAAATCGTCTATGATGAGCAATTGCCGAACATTTCGCTTGATGGTTTATCTATGGAGTTCGCCGTCAGTGGCAAAGGCGATTTTCGCGAGCCAAGTCTGATTTTACAAAGCGAAACAAGCCAAGTGCTCGACTTCATCTATGAAAGCGATGAAATATTGACTGATTATCTGCCGCTTGACGCCTTGCCGATGCCCCACCATGTCGATGAAGTTTTGAAAATAACTTTGGTAGACAAGGTTCAAAAACTTAAAGCCGAATTATATTATGGCGTCTTCACTAAAGCAGATACCATATCCCGTCATGTCGTGTTGTCCAATGAAAGTGATCAAGATCTGGTAATTGACAAACTCATGAGTTTACAACTTGACATGCCCAATCGTGGTTTTGAATTGCTCAATCTTTACGGCGCTTGGGGCGCTGAAAACAATATCAATCGCCGTAAAGTTACTCAAGGAATTCACATTAACGACAGCAAAACAGGCAACAGCAGCAATCGTCACAATCCATTTTTCATGCTCTTGTCCGAAACTTCCGGCCTTAATCATGGCATCACTTTTGCCTTCAACTTGCTTTATAGCGGCAATCACTATGAAATGGTGGAACTTACAAGTTACGACCGCGTACGGATCCAACTCGGCATTAATCCATTTATGTTTCATTACCGCTTGCCTAAAAACGGCAAATTTGAGACGCCCATTGCCATCATGAGTGTGTCCAAGTGTGGCCAAAACGGCGTCTCCCAAAACATGCACCGTTTTGTCAATCACCATATCATCAAAGGACCCTGGGCCAACAAAGAGCGACCGATTTTACTCAATAACTGGGAAGCGACTTATTTTAAATTCAATGAAGCAAAACTAACTTCGTTGATGAGCGCAGCCAAACAGGCCGGCATTGAACTATTCGTGCTCGACGACGGTTGGTTTTCTAATCGCAATGACGATACCAAAGGTTTGGGCGATTATGACGTGAACGAAAAGAAACTTCCGCGTGGTCTTGCCTATTTAGCGGATAAGGCCAACGCTAAAGGCATGAAGTTCGGACTCTGGTTTGAACCCGAAATGGTCAATATCAACTCAAATTTGTATCATGACCATCCCGATTGGGCGATTAAAACTGATGGATATGAGCCGAGTCTTGGCCGGCATCAATTAGTGCTTGATTTGTCAAATTTTGAAGTACAGGCGTATTTAATTGAGCAAATCGGTAGCGTGCTTGACAGCGCTCATATCGAATATGTCAAATGGGACATGAATCGCCATATCACCGATTTCGGGTCATCTTCATATCATAGTGGCGAGCTTTATCATCGCTACATCCTCGGACTCTACCGCGTCTTGAAGGTACTGACGAGCAAATATGAGCATGTGCTGTGGGAAGGGTGCGCCTCAGGTGGCAATCGTTTTGATTTAGGGATGCTTTGCTTCTTCCAGCAAATGTGGACAAGCGACAATACCGATGCCTATGCGCGTTACTATATCCAAGCGGGTATTTCGCTAGGTTATCCGCTATCGGTCATCGGCGCTCACGTGTCGGCCACGCCTTCGCATCAAATGCTTCGTAATACACCAATCGAGACGCGCTTCCATGTGGCGGCGTTTGGTAACCTTGGCTATGAACTCGATTTAAGAAAACTCGACGATGTCGATTTTAAAGCGCTCAAAGAGCAAATTACCTACTACAAATCACACCGCGCTTTGCTCCAATATGGAAGGTTTTACCAACTGACGGTCCCCGATTATCCTGGGTTCATCGCTTGGATGGTAAAAAGCGAAGATTGTTCCGAAGCGATTATCGGCCGCTTTAACAAACTGCAAAGTTTACTGGCGGGCACCGATGTGTTACCAGGTTATGGCTTCGATGAAATGCTGACATATAAGGTCAGTGCGCGTATATACGATCATCGTTTGAAAATGTTTGGCGGACTCATCAACCACGTCGCCCCGATTCAGTTAAACGAAAATGGACCGCTCGTCAATTTCATCGATAAGCGGAAAACGATGGAACAAATCATGAAGGCGACTAACGAAGAAACATATATTGTGCCCGGATCGGCGCTTAATCATGGCGGCGTGCGGTTGCGGCCCCAATGGGCGGGAACCGGATATAGCAAAGATGTCCGCGTTTTAGGCGATTTTGGTTCGGAACTATTTTATATAAAACAAATTAAAACCTCGGAATAACATCCGAGGTTAATTGCTACTGAAGGAAATTGGTCACATCTTGGTAAACAAGATGGCGGTCGATTTCATTTAGAATTTCGTGACGCATATGGTCGTAGATGATTTTGCGTACGGTTTTAATGCCAAGTGCCCGATAAATGCCTTCAAGCTCATGCACACCGTTACCGTTATTTCCCACGGGGTCTTCGGCACCGGCGATTAACAAAATCGGTAACTTCTTAGGTATCTTTTCAAGTTCGGCTTTTTTAAATAGTTTGCTCAAACCGCGTAGGAACTCTTTATAGAAACCACCAGTCGAACCATAGCCGCAGTAGGGATCTTCGATGTATTTAGTGACATTCTCTTCATTGTATGAAAGCCAGTCGAATGGTGTCTTGGCGTTTGGTATCGATTTGGCGTAAGCGCCAAACACCATGTCGTTGAATAGTTTCGATTTTTTCTGATAGCCACGTTTTCCCACAATCAAATTGGCGAGCATAAAGCCAATCTTGACCATTTTATCGGGGCCGTTTGTACCACATAAAACGACTTTTTCAAGCCTGTTACCGTATTTTTGAATAAATCGTTGCGAGATGAAGGAGCCAAGCGAATGGCCAAACAAATAAACGGGTCGGTCATTTTTGACTTTGTCAATCAACTCAGCGACGACATCGACCGTTGTTTCAAACGCGCCGATGGGCCAGACGCCACGCTTTTTTTCGTCGCGAGCATTGGCGCCTTGTCCAAAATGGTCGAGACAAAATACTTCAAACCCTTGTTCGTGGAATGACACGGCAAAGTGCTCATAACGACTCGCATGCTCTTCCATACCCGTGACGATGATAAGCACGGCCTTGCCTTGGGGATTCGGCCAGCGGATCCCGCGGATGACTTCGCCGTTTGGTCGCGTAAAAACGTATTCTTCACCAATCATATTTGTTACCTCTTTATTTATTGTAGGACAAAAACGACGATAAAGTTAGATGGGCAAGCCTAATAAGTTAATTAATCGTCCGCTCCGGCAAGTGCTTCAAGATTTCCTTGTCGCATTGGTTTGCTATCACCGTGTTTGACAAAATACATCGTGACGAAAGCCGCGATAATGAAAACCGTGCTGTATGGGAATAAAACTCGCATGCCGAGCCAATCCATGAGCGCGCCTGAAATAATGGGCGTGAATATTTGCGCCGCCATCGAGGCGGTGTAATAATAACCGGTATACTTTCCAATATTAGATCCTTTTGACATCTCGACGACCATCGGATAGGAGTTGACGTTAATCGTCGCCCAGCCGACACCTGCTAATGCCATCGTCACCCAAATGAGTAGCGCCGTTTGTTCAGTCAGGAAAATCGCTAACACGAAGGCGGCCGTTAAAATACCGATGCCAATTAAAATCGTTTTTTTACGACCGATCTTGGTTGCAATTATACCAATAGGTATAAATGTAATCAGCGCGGTTAAGTTCGCCACTAATAACGGCAATGTGAATCCGGTATTCAAAACATCGGTAGCATAAACTGAAAATTTGCTCGTAGCCGCGTTATAGGCGAAGAACCATAAAACGACCGAAGCCAAGATTAACAAGAAACTGCGACGAACGTCTTTAGGCATCTTTTCTTCTTTACCTTCAAGAATTTCTTCAGCTTCTTTTTCGTCCATCAAACCTTCACGCACCATGAGTTCGTTGTTTTCCTTCACCCATTTGACTTCTTTGACGGTAAACATGAATGCCGCCAGGAAGCCCAACATTAATACGGCAAGCGCTACGAACGCAGGAATATAAGATTGATAGTCTTTCGCTAAAAACGTCATGAAACCAAGCGAAATCATTCCACCGACGGTTCCCATTAAGTTGATGATGGCGTTAGCTTTACTACGTAATGGTTTGGGGGTGACGTCGGGCATCAAACTAACGGCCGGAGTCCGATAAAGCGACATCGCAATCAAGACGATGAACAATACGCCAATAAATACGATTAATAATGTCGGATTAACCGACGTGATGTTGTTAAAAATGAGATTGCGACGGGCAACGGTTGCCAATTCTTTGGTCGAATAAAGTAAATCCGAACCCAAGAAGGTGTATCCGGCTTCAGTCGTTCCAAGCACGGGGCCGATGCCGGCGCCTTCAACGGCCATCAGTTGATAATAATCGACGATGCCGACGCCAACGATGACGATAGCGGCAATGATCGTCCCGAAAAAGATATAGGGAGTCCGTTTTCCATATTTGGATTTGGTGCGATCCGACCATAACCCAAACAACGGCAGAAGTACAAGCGCCAGCATATTGTCAAGCGCCATTAAGACACCGGACCATGTCTGATTCAGACCAAACGAATTAATCAGTAATTTTGAGATAATCGTGTCATAGACGACCCAAAACATGCTGATAGTTAAAAAAGCGAAGCCGACCAGGATAGTTTTCTTTGAGTCAAGTTTCATATAGTGACGCTCCTATTATTGGATATTTCTAATAGCAATCATATCTTAAAAAACGCTAGCAGGTCAATCTAACAAGCTTGGATGAATATATGATTTCTTTGTTTTCTATGTTTCTATTCGTCTTTGGCCGTATGCACGACGACTTGCGGGAACGGAATTTCAATTTTATGCTTATCAAATAAGATTTTGATTTCACGATTCATCGCCCGCATAACAGCATATCGTTTTAGTTCATCGCTACGAGCATATAACCTTAACGTAATTCCAGAATCACCAAGTTTCTGGACTCCGTAATAATATGGTCCTTCTATAATCTCAGGAATTTTCTTTTTGATCGATTCCAAATTGTCTTTGATGATCTTCTCGACTCGCTCAATGTCTTCTTTGTACGAAATCGATACTTCGCAAATCGCGGGGGATGGATTGATTGAGGTGTTGATTGTGCCTCTGACATCAGAATTGTTAATAATCAAGACATCGCCGTTGACATCTTCGATTTTAGTGATTCGAATGCCAATCTCGCGCACGATGCCACGATGGTTGCCCACTTGAATCACATCGCCAACGAGAAATTGTTTTTCAAAAATGATGAATAATCCGGCGAAAATGTCTTCAATCAGACTTTGAGCGCCGAACGATACGGCTAAGCCCAAGATGCCGGCGGCCGCTAGTAGTGTTGCTTGCTGAACACCCCAAGCGCTTAAAATCAGAAACACGGCCGTGATGACCGCGGCATAGGTAATCGCACTGACAATTAGGCGCCCAAGCGTTTCCGAGCGATGGTTCTTTTTCATGAATAAACTGACAATAAAGACGAGTAAAACTTTGACAATCCAAATGAAAATAACAATCGCCAATGATTCAAGCAGCGTCACGTAATTGTTTTTCAAGAAATCCCAAATATTGAAAAACTTACCGATGCTATTATCGATAATCGCGGCAAAATCCGATCCTTGGAAAATGATGGGCACAAGCGTCCCGACGAGCACTAATAATAAAATCACGCCTCCGGTTATAAAAAACCTGATCTTCGCCTTCTTCGACATCGCTTTTAAAAATTTCATATCCATCAATCCCCTTTATGGTGTCATCGTATATAGCACATCGTAACGATAATAGTTCGTTATGTTACGAACCCCAATTACAATGCGGTAATCAGCGAAGGGCGGCTTGGCAATCGTCAGTGTCGATGTTTTATTCTCGGGACTTAGAAACCCAGAGTTGCCAGATCCAGTCGGATACGAGGTGTCGGGCTGATAAATCTCATAGAAGAATTGCTGGAAATTATGATGCGGATCGATTAGTGTTACGACGGCGATATAATTCGTGTCGGTTTCACTAACGTTAAGCTCATAGTCATAGTCTCCGCTGGTGGTTACCAGTAGCGGTTCAATAGCAAATGTGTCTTGTCGTAACGTGTCGGGATTTATAAATGAGGCGGTGACGATAAGCGTGTATTCCGTCAATGACCGTAGTGATGAAAATATTACTCCGACATCCATTTCATATTGTTCTTGGTTATGTTCTGGAATTATGATCGGCTTTTCATCGATCTTTTGACTTCCGCGGTAAATCGCCGCCACGTAAGTCGCATTTTTGCCAACGCGACTATCAGGATAAACATATAGTTCGATGCTTTGGGTGGTCACTTGTTCGATGCCGGCATAGATTTGTAATTCAAACGCTTGTCGGTCGATTATTTCGTCGATTACTTCCGTTTGTCCTCCGTCGAGGTAGCCAATCAGCCTTAAATAGACGATGGTTTCATAACTTAAGTACTGACTGACGACGATCGTGGAAAAAGACTCGGTAATTGGCTCCGAAACGTATTCAAGCGGTTGTTCGATGCTCGATTCGCTCTCATATTCTTGATAATATTCATAACCAAACGCGTATTCGAGCGCAAACGATAAATAAGTTTGGTTGTCGTTATAGACGGCGACGTCGATTTCGAGGCGGTGATCAAACGATATATCATCATAGATACGCCGCACATCGAGTATCGCTCCGCCGTCTTTAGGATACGTCTTCAACCGTTGCGATGCTAAGCGCTCTTCGCCAAAGCCTTTATTGGCGACAATCTCAAGCATATATTGCGTGTTCGCCAAAAGTCCCTCAAACATTCCTAACGAGGTGCCAAATGGCAACGATTGTTCATAACGCTCAAGTTGGTTTGACAAACGCACTTTCAGTGTATCGTTATTAATCGCGCTGTCAGGATCGACGACTTGGGCTTGGTAAGTGATCCGATCGGCAAAAACATTAACCCCGCTTAGCGAAGCGCTGGGGCTCCTAGGCACGACGACGCTGACGACTACGACCGTGGCGATGGTCATCGCGGCCGTGGAAAAAAGTTTGGTAATCGCTTGAAGGCGAAGTTTGTTTTGCTCTTGGGTAACGAATCGTGGACGATTTCTCAAAAAAAAGTCCCTCTATGAAACTAATTTACTCCATTTGACAACGCTTGTTAACCACTTGTGAGATATTGTTAAAAAGATGGCATCGCCGATGTAAAATATAGATGCCAATAACATGAGAATCCTACGCTTTTTCATCAATCGTTTCTTCTTGTCGATATTGTTCGTAATTTTGCAAATTGCGGTGTTTTTCTATTTCCAAATATTTCTGTCCGATTACTTTGTTTATTTCAATCTCGTATCCGCTTCGCTAGGGGTCGTCGTTTACATTTTTCTTGTCAATCAAGGCATCAATCCCGACCACAAAATACCTTGGATAATCCTGATATCGATCGTGCCTTTGTTTGGCATTGGTTTATTTATTCTGTTTTCTCCTAACCGCGTCAAAAAATCACACTACGAAGCTTACTTGAACCATTTACAAAAAGTTCGGGAGACACTGCCGTTTTCTCACGACATGATTCGCGTTCGCGCGATTGATTTAGGCGCCTATTACGGCCAAAGTGAATATTTATACCGCACCAACGCCTTTCCAGCCTACAGTCATACGAAAACCGACTATTTCGCTTCGGGCGAGTCGCTGTTCATGAAAATGCGTGAGGATGTCTCTGAGGCAAAATCGTTCATTTTCTTAGAATACTTCATCATCGACAAAGGGTATTTATGGTCGGAAATTCTCGAAATATTGAAACGAAAAGTGAGTGAAGGTGTCGAAGTGCGCGTCATTTATGACGATGTGGGAACGATTGGTAAGCTATCGCTGAATTATGATAAAAAACTGCGCAAAATGGGCATTAAATGTGTCAACTTCAACCGTGTCAATGTATTCTTCTCCTCGATATATAACAATCGCGATCACCGGAAAATCACGGTTATCGATGGCACGATTGGATACATTGGAGGTGCCAATATCGCCGATGAATACGTCAATCGGAAAACACGATTCGGGCACTGGAAAGACGGGGGACTTCGGTTAGAGGGCGAAGGTGTCAAGGCACTGACAGGAATGTTCATGCAAATGTATGCGATGCACTCCAAGCAATCGGAAGATTTGCGACCTTATGTAATTCGCGATTTCCCATACTTTTCGAGCCAAGGTTATGTTCAGGCGTTTGGCGATGGTCCCAAACCGCTATATGAACATCAAATCGCCCATTCGGCTTATTGCCAAATCATCAACCAAGCCCAGCATTACGTCACGATTACGACGCCATATTTAATTATCGACTTCGTAATGAAAACCACGCTTATCAATGCGGCGCTTCGTGGTGTCGAAGTCAACATTGTGACCGCGGGCATCCCTGATAAAAAAATCATCTATGCGATGACGCGTTCAAATTATCCAGCCCTTCTTGATGCCGGTATCAAAATCTATGAATACAAGCCGGGTTTCATCCATACCAAAATGATTATCGCCGACGATCAAGTCGGCATCATCGGAACAATCAATCTCGATTATCGTAGCCTCGTTCACAACTATGAATGCGGCGTGTTCATGTATCGCACCTCGGCACTGACATCAATGCGTCACGATATTGAAGCAACGCTGAAAAAATCAGAACTTCAAACGAAAAAAACCGCCAGACAATCACTGCCGGTGCGGCTTTTCTGTTCGGTTCTAAATGCCTTTCAAACGCTACTATGATTCGAAGATAATCCGTTTTAACTTTCCGGCCAAGCCGATAATGTCTTTCATCGGCATCGAGCATAACGCCATGCGAATGCCCTGAGTCACCGGTACGGCATAAATGTGATTTTTGGTCAATTTTTCATAAACAAGCTGGGAATTATCACACTTGACGATGACATAAAAGCCATTTTTGTATGGAATTAGCGGCAGGTTGGCTTCTCGTGCTTCACGCAAAAATGTCTCGCCACGGGCGATAATCGTTTGACGGGCTTGGGAAAGTCCCTGTTTAAATTCCTCGATTTGTTCAGGTGCCAGCATTTTATTAAGTAGTTCAATCGCCGGCGTCGGCGAGCACGACCATGTACCACGCGCCAAAGAAACAACTTTTTCTCTTGATTTGGCAATCCAATCTTTATTACTGCTTAATCCCACGAGTGCGCCAAGGCGAATACCATATGCCCCGAATGTTTTTGATCCACTGAAGGCAATCAGCACATGCACGTGAGAGGCGATTCGGTCAAGATGACGAGCTTTTTCACGTTGATCGCTTTCACAAGAATAATCGATATACGCCATGTCATAGAGCAAGATAATTTCGTTGTTCGTTTTGCGGTTGAGGATATCGAGTATTTTATCCCACTCCGATAGCGTTAAGGTGTAACCACTCGGATTGTGACACGGATCGTTGATGATGACGACGACGCGATGTTGTTTTTTAGTAATGGCGTCTAGTTCATGTTCAAAGCTGTTTAAATCGAATGCTTCGCCATCAAATAAACGATGTGAGTGCAAAACGACTTCGGCTGGTTCCGCGAAACGGTCATATTGCCACCTAATATCGGACACGAGAATCGATTCGCCCGGTTTGACATGGGTATTAAATACCGCGGAGATGGCGCCGCTACCACCCGGAGTCGCACATACGTAATGGTGCATCGTTTTTTTCATTTGCTCGGCGAAGTCTTGAAATATCCAACTAAATACATTGTCTTTGAATGGCTGTCCCCCATCAACGGCGGGATATGGAATCAATAGTTCAGGAGGCATCTTTTTCAATGTCTCGAACACGACTGGTAAGCCTCCAACATAGCCATTGTCATCGATAAACATGCCAATCGACCCATCGATGGTATGCGGAAATTGACGCTTGGCTGCACGAGCGTCACGAGAAATTTGCAATATATCTATGATCATTTTTTGCACCTTCCATAATATATTAACATTTTCGCCGTTTTTGACCACCCTAATCGGTTTATTGTCAAATCGCTAGAGCCAATAAAAATATAAGTGTAAAATAACTTTTTAGGAGAATGTTATCATGAGCATATATCAAATCACCGTCGAGGAAGCTTCCGGCAAGAAAGTCGTCCTCGAACAATATCAAGGTAAAGTCTTGCTAATCGTCAACACGGCGACAAAATGCATTTTCACACCTCAATATTCAGCGCTTCAATACCTTTATGACAAATATCATGACAAAGGTTTGGAAATTTTGGATTTCCCGTGTAACCAATTTGCCAACTCAACACCGGGAACACCTGAGGAAATCGAACAGTTTTGCGCGAAAAACTACAACACGAGTTTCCATCGATTCGCCAAAATTAATGTTAATGGTCCCGACGAAAATTTGCTGTACACTTACTTAAAAAGTAAAAAGGGTGGCTTGTTTCGGTCCAGTTTGAAATGGAACTTCACGAAGTTTCTCGTTGATCGCGAAGGTCGTGTCATTAAGCGATATGGTCCCTCGGTCAAGCCAGAGAAGATTGAAGCTGACATCATCAAACTCATTTGAATAAATTGTTAACAAGGAAATGGTAAACATATGTTTCTAGCATGGAAAGAGTTGCGACACGCCAAAGGCAAATTTGGGCTGATTGTCGCGCTCGTAGCATTAGTTTCTTATTTGGTTTATTTTTTAACTTCACTCGCTTATGGATTGGCGAGTAGTTACACCAATGGCGTAACCGCTTGGCAAGCCGATCAGATCGTGATGACCGACGCTTCTAACGGCAACGTAATGATGTCGGTATTGACCCAAGATGATTTTGACAATCTTTCACTGACCGGAGAAAAAGCAAAGCTTGGTCTATTCCCGGCGGTTATCAGCAAGCTTGACGCTCCCGCCGATGTCGACACTAAAATTGAGATCTATGTGTTTGGCGTTGATAACGGGTCGTTCATCGCCCCGGAAACATCACTGGCGGACAATGAAGCCATTGTCGATAGTTCACTCCAAGATTTGGGATATGGACTGGGCGACACCCTGGTCGTGGCTGGTACCGATTACGAATGGGTGATCGTCGGGTTCACTGATAAGACTACTTACCAAACCGCACCAATCGTTTTTACTAATTTGGAAACATGGATGGAATATCGCTTCCGAGCCACGATTCCAGTGTCGTTGTTTAGCGCGGTTGTCGTTCGTGGTAGTGCAGTCAGTGACGACGCTAATATTGTCATCTACACGATTGATGAGTTTATCAACAATTTACCCGGTTATAGTGCGCAAGTTGCCACATTCAGCATCATGATTGGATTTTTGATTATTATCGTCGCTTTCGTATTAGGCATCTTTATTTACGTGTTGACAATTCAAAAAACGGCAATGTTTGGTGTCATGAAAGCCCAAGGAATATCCAATGGATATATCGGCGGTTCCGTTGTCTATCAAACACTGATTATCACCGGCTTCGGTATTTTCATTGGCTTGGCGTTGACAATCGTGTCCGGTATCTTCCTTGGCGGTTTCGTTCCCTTTGCCATTAATCCGTTATTTTATGGGGTGATTACCGTCGCTTTCTTTGTCTTCTCAATCCTCGGCGGCCTCTTTTCGGTTAAAGCGGTGCTCAAAATCGACCCGCGGATCGCGATAGGTTAAGGAGGAAGCCAACATGAAAAAACTCATTGAGATGCAAGGCATCACCAAAGACTTCCTGCAAAACGACGAAGTGATTCACGCACTGAAAGAAACGAATTTTTATGCCGAAGAGGGCGATCTTATCGCGATTATCGGACCTTCGGGTTCTGGAAAATCGACATTTCTAACGATTCTTGGCGGACTGCAATCGCCGACGACCGGCAAAGTAATCGTCGATGGCGAAAAATTCAGCCAACTGAGTATGAAGCAAAGGTCAAAAGTACGATTCGACAAAATCGGTTTCATCCTTCAAAGTTCTAACCTTATTCCATTCCTTCGCATATCCGACCAAATGTATTTGTATAACAAGATTAAAAGAACGCGACCAAACACTGAACGCTTCTCGATGTTGGCGGATAAACTCGACATCAAAAAACTTATCAAAAAATATCCTAACGAGCTGTCGGGTGGCGAACGCCAACGCGTGGCCATCGCCAAAGCACTCTACCACGATCCCAGTGTCATTCTCGCCGATGAACCAACTGCCAGTTTGGATACGAACCGTGCGTTCGAGGTCGTGAAACTTTTGGCTCGGGAGACGAAAGTTCAAAACAAGGCGACAATCATGGTCACACACGATGAACGCTTAACGGAGTTTTGCGACAAAGTCTACCAAATCGTCGATGGTGTCATGACCAGAAAAAAATAACAAAATCAATAAAATCAATAAAGGTTTTGGACTCTTTTGATATTTCCAAGACTCGTGAAGTATAAATTTTCATTAAGTGACGTTATCGGCAATGATTTTTCGAATATGACTAATCAGCAAATCAAGGGCGACGGGATTATGGCCTCCTTCAGGGACAATGATGTCAGCGTGAATCTTTGAGGGTTCAACATATAAATCGTGCATCGGTCGCACCGTCGCTAGATACTGCTCGCTGACATTTTCTAACGTTCTTCCCCGTTCGTTGATATCGCGCTTAATTCTTCGCAACAAGCGCACATCTGCAGGCGTATCCACGAATATCTTAAAATCGATCAAACAGCGAATTTCGGCGATGGCAAGTGCCATGATTCCTTCTAATAGAATTACTGGTTGTGCTGTAACAAGCCGAGTGTTACTTCTTCTAGCGTGCGTCGAAAAATCATAACTAGGGCACTCGATGGTATGTCCGCTTTTCAACGCTTTCAGATGCTTGACGATCAGATCGACGTCAAATGCTTCCGGCGTATCATAGTTCAATCTTTTTCTGGCATCGAAATCCAGTTCGGAACGGTCGCGATAATAGTCGTCTAAGCGTAGCAGTGTCGTCGCTTGATCGCCAGCGTCGCGTAGTAAATTTTTAGCTAGTGTCGTTTTTCCAGATGCGGTACCCCCGCCGATGCCGATGATAAATGATTTTTGCACAAATTACCTCGCTGATAAAATATTAGCAAAAGACCGCGTTTTTTTCCGCCACAACCAATGAACAAAAAATATATTTTCTCACCGATATGGTGTTTTTTTGTTTTCTTCATTCGCTTATCATAAAAGTACACAACCACGTAGGAGTATGTCATGGATTGTAAATGCTTTAAATGCCAAGATGACATTCGTCATTTAGAATTGACGAACATTGACGATGAAAATAACATTATTTGCACTCGCTGTTCAAGCCTCGGGAGCCTGCGGAAAGCCACATACCATCATTATCGAAGCCGTGGTTTTTTATGGTCATTTCTTTTTAGGCTCGTATTCGTTATTGTCGGCATCCTCGTATTTAATGAACTAAGACAACTAAATCATGATGAGTTTACGCTTATGCTGCTTATTTCGTTAATCATCGTTGTTCCCTATTACAAATTCATTTATCGAGTTGCCTTTCAGGGCAATTGGGAGCTATCGGTGTTTTTTATTCCCGACAATTTGCCGTCATATGAAGTAACCACGACTTACTACCGTGGCGGCCAGTACGCCGGACAGGAGACACACACGGAATATCGGGGAGGCACTTTGGGTGCAATCCTCGGCGTCGCGCTCGTCGTCGGCCGTTTGATTTTGGGGTATATACTCGTGCTCGTGTTAACTTTCGCGACAATTGTCGCGATCATTCCATATCAAATTATTATGTCAATCGTTCATGCCTTTAAAGCAGGACATTACTATCGCAGGCTATATAAAAAATTCCATCGTAACCATCATCGCTATGTACTGGTTGTCAAACAATACGAACCAATCATGGCCACGCTCATCCAGCGTATGAGCAAACGCGTCAAATTAGACATCTACCAAACTGAAAACAGTTCCGATCATATCATCTATGCACATGGGAAATTACGCCGTGTCATTAAAGTAATGCGCAAAGTACACCACCAACATGCTAAGCACGGCATCCTTTTCGTTGATTACTGTTTAGTCGGCGTTTTCACTGTTGCCAATTGATAGATGCTACTGATGAGTTATTTAATGACATTAGATGTTCATCATAACATAATTAGAAACGATAACTTTTTTAATTGTTACACACTGAAACAATAGCAATGTTAATCGTTGTATTTTGAAACGTTACAAATGTCGTTCGTTGCATTTTGAAACGATAGACAATATAATTGTTTCAGAGGTGCTAAAATATGGAATTTAAAGAGTCAAACACGATTGAATTAAAAGAAAAGTTCACTGTTAAGGCATTGAAAACGATTTCAGCATATAGTAATTTTCATGATGGTTATCTCTACATTGGTGTTAACGATTCTGGAATCGTAGTTGGCGTTCCTAATGTTTTGCATGAAAAACTCAATATCGAAAATACCATCAACACATCGATTACGCCAATTCCGATGTATCAGATGAATATTTTAGATATCGATGGCAAAAATGTTATCGAAATAATGGTTTCTAAGGGTAATGATGGTCCGTACTACTACAAAAATACCGCTTATATGCGTAACGATACTTCGACGTTTCCTTTAGACGGTCCTAATTTAACTAGATTAGTCCTATCTTCAAAAAACATCACTTTCGATCAAGTAAAAACATCAGAAAATAATTTAAGTTTCAATTATTTAAAAAACAAAATGGCTAAGATACTTGGTGTTATGAACATAAACCAAGATATCTTAACGACCCTCGGGCTTTTTAAACATAATTTATACAATAATGCCGCGATACTTTTATCTGATAAAGATGAGCTGAACCAATCTTATATCGATGTTGCTAAATTTAAACTCGACACAAATACTTTCTTAGACAGGAAAAAATTCGCGTATCGGTCGATACTAGAATATTTAGATGAGGTGACTGAATACTTTCAAGCTTCATATCCAACGTATCAAGTCATCGAAGGGAAAAATCGAGTGACAAAGGAGCAAATTCCACTTGTCGCTTTTAGGGAAACTTTAGCAAACGCCATCATCCATAGAGACTATCTATTAAATTCAGGAATTCAAATATCGATGTTCGAAAATTTCATCGAGGTCGTATCTCCTGGAGGATTACCTGAAGGTATCGACGAGGAGCAATATCGCAGAGGACTAGTGTCTGTTTCAAGAAACCCAATCATCGCAAACGTTTTCTTTAGACTCAATTTAATTGAACAGTTTGGAACTGGAATAAGAAGAATCAACGAAAGTTATATTCAATACAGGTGTAAGCCATATTTTGAAGTTTGTTCGTCTCAAATTCGAATCTTTTTGCCTGTGACTAATTTTGACTATCAAAGGCTAGATAAAAAAGAAGCGATTGTCTCATATCTTAGAGCTAATCCAAATTCACCAAGACAGAACATTGAAGAGGCGGTCAAATTGGATAAGGTGACTTTGATTAGAAGACTTAACGAACTAGAAAATTATGGCATCATTGTAAGAAAAGGAAACGGCCCAAGCACAGTTTATGATTGCAAATAAAGCCAACAAAACTCCCTAAGCTTGGTTGACGTTTTCATAGTTAGCAGGCGTAACAACACTCCTTCTAGTCATTAATAATATTTAATCATGCGTCTGATTGGCTCCAATCGTGCCCCTGATTGATATTTTAAGGTAAAGAATTGATTGTTTACGGCCTTAATCTTATATGTGTCCGGAGGCTTAATATCAAGAAAATTAGATTGCATGTTAAGAAAAATAACCGACATATTGTATTAATTCTAATCATTTAATGATAGCGCCGTGGGAATCGACCCCGCAATCTCATCGCAACTAAAAATGCGGTATGTAAAAATGCGGTATTCTAATTGAGTTGCACGCCTAAATTGTATTTTAAAAGCAGTAAGTCAAACGTCGCTACTCGATTGGTTAGACGGAGACTTAGACATATATCGATCACTATTTTTTTTATATGAAAACGGTTTCTTAATATGGGAAAACAATGTCTTCTACTATTTCCATCAATTAATTTGTTTTCTATGATTCCATTTAGGACAAAAATACCAAGAAAAATCGAAAAAATAACGATTGTTATGATCTGGTAAATTTACTGCTTAACATTATATTTTACTCGATACAAAAAAAATAAAAATATCAAATATATACCAAAAAACAACTTATGGAATACCTCTACAAAAGCCATTTTTGCCATGCTAGAATTGACAAGGAAGTCCCTGAAATTACTCATCGATAATACCGACAACCGATTGCTGGACCCATCGTGTTATCGCAGGTATTAAAATCTATTTGGACTTCACAGAAAGAAAGGATCTTATATGAAAAAAATTTCTGCTCTGATTATCCCGTTATTGTTTGCTTTACCGATGATGGCTTCATGCGGATCAAGCGAAGGATCGACTGATCCAGAGACGATCGTGATGCGTTTCGTCCCATCGAACCAAGCGACCGCCGACCCCGCCATGTTGCTAAAACTATCTGGCCTTGAAACTTTGCTTGAACTTAAGATTCCCGGACACAAATTTGATTTAGATGTTACAACCGATTACGAAGCGCTAACGGAAGCCATGGTTTCCGAACAAGTCCACGTTGGTTTCTTAACTTCAGCCCAATACGCCTATGTCACAACCGAAGAACCGGGCAAAGTCGAAGTTTTATTATCGTCAGTTCGAGACGCGTATGCCGCCCAAATTGACGAAGATGGCAACGAGATTATGGATAAGGCAACGATTATCGCGAATGTGAACGCTTCAACTTATAATGGCGCAAAGCACGCAACTGCCAAAGTCTCATCCTATTACTCTATGCTAATCGTTAAAAATGACTCGCCAATTACTTCAATTGCCGACCTTGAAGGAAAGACAGTCGCCGCTGGTTCGCGGCAATCTGGTTCTGGTTATGTCTATCCAGCCGTTATGCTCCATGAAAATGGTTTAAGTCTTACTTCAGAAACTCCTGGGGACAACGAAGTTAAATACATTACGGTCGCCGGCGGTCACCAAAGTCAAATTCAACACATGATGGATGGTAATTCCGATGCCGCTTTTGCCTTTTTGGATGCTCGCACGGGAACTACTGCCTTCGACGCCTACAACGCTGTCCCTGGCCAAAACATCTTCCGTGATCTTCGTGTTGTCGATTTATCGCCAGGTATTTATAACGACACCATTTCGGCGATTACAAGCCTTAGCGCGGAACTCAAAGCCGCCATCCAAACTGCGTTCATGGAAATTATTCAGACTGAGTTTGGCTTAACCGCGTTAGCACTATATAACCATACAGGTTACAAAATCGCCGTTGACTCAGACTATGATGGCGAACGAGCTGTTTACGTCTTTAAACGCGATAACAATCTATAATCAGCATAAAGAGAATTCACATTCATGATTCAATTCATTGACGTCTATAAAACTTATCCCAATGGCGTCCAGGCCTTGAAAGGCGTCAATTTAACAATCAATGATGGTGAGTTCGTCGCCATTATCGGCTTGTCAGGCGCAGGCAAATCGACATTGCTGCGCTCGATTAATAAGATGCATTCGATTACTTCAGGAAAATTGCTGGTCGACGATGTCGACGTCGGCCAGCTCAAAGGCAAAGAATTACGCATGTTGCGTCGCGGCATCGGCATGATTTTCCAGTCGTTTAATTTGGTCAAGCGCATGTCGGTATTCAATAATGTCTTGACCGGACGAGTCGCCTATCACTCCACATTCAAAACACTATTTGGTTTATTTCCCAAAGAAGATAAAATTTTGGCGCTTGAATCACTCGATACGATGGGTATTCTTGAAAAAGCGTTTACGCGCGCCGATCAGTTGTCGGGCGGTCAACAGCAACGCGTCGCCCTCGCCCGCTCACTTGCCCAAAAACCAAAAGTGATTCTAGCCGATGAGCCCGTCGCTTCATTAGATCCAATTACCACTGTCCAGGTTATGAATGATTTTGCCAAAGTGAATCGAGATTTTGGCATTACCATCGTTGCCAACATGCACCATGTCGATTTAGCACTTAAATATGCTAAACGGATCATCGGCATTCGTGATGGAGTTGTCGTTTTCGACGGACCAGTCACAGAAATTAACGATGATACGCTCGTGCAAATATATGGGCGCTCGCTTGCTCATAACGAAATACTTGGAGTCGACTAGTGAGTTTATTCAAACTTTCAAACGGCAAAGTGATTAAAAAGCCGTTCAATCGCTTTTGGATTATTCTGCCGCTTTTTATCACCTTTTGCGTGATTATGGGATCATTAGTGCCCATCAATTGGTCATCGATCAGATTTTCGCAACTCGGAATTATAGTGACAAAGATGTTCACTCCTCAGAATTCACGAGATTGGGGTGACTATTTTGCTTTCATGCTGACATTAGATGATGAAATCATTGACACGCTGCAAATGACTTTTGCCGGCACAATTATCGGATGTGGCCTCGCCTTTCCGGTGGCCATCATGAGTGCTCGTAATATCATCAAACAACGATGGATTAGCGTTCCAATCAAATTTTTACTCAATTTCTTACGGACGATTCCCACACTCATGTTGGCCGCGCTTGCGGTTGCCCTCGTCGGGTTTGGAATTCTCTCTGGTATCGCCGCGATTGCCGTATTCTCGTTTGGTATCATGGGAAAAATGCTTTACGAAGCCATTGAGACCGTCGATATGAGTCCCTTTGAGGCATTAGAATCGGTTGGAGCCAATAAAATATCTTCATTCCGTTTTGCCGTTTTGAGTCAAATCGGACCAATCTACATTAGTTATACCATTTACATATTTGAAATTAATATCCGGGCATCGGCGATGCTTGGATATGTCGGTGCCGGTGGTATCGGCAGCGTCATCAAAGACAACATTTTGTATGACTATGATCGTGTTGGTGGCGCCGTTATCGTGATGTTTGTCTTGATACTCATCATTCAGTTGTTGGCCAATTTTGTCCGGAGCAAACTCCAATGAACAAGAATGTTTCAGCCAGCTATGCTAAACGACCACGAAAATGGATTGCTAATCTTATTTTAGTCATCGTTATTTTTGTGTTGATTGTCGTTTCGTTTACTGGAGCTAATATCAATCTAAACTCACTGAGTCAAGCTGGTTATAAATTCAAAACGATGTTTGAACGAATCGTTAATATCAATTGGGAGTATTTTTTCGGTTATGGTATGGCACAATTTGATGACGGCATCGTCTATAAGATGCTAGAAACGATTGCCATGACTTTATTTGGGACATTAATCGGTGCCTTTTTGGCCATACCTTTCGGTTTCTTAGCCGCGCAAAACGTCGTTGGAAAAAAATGGGCCAAAGTGTGTGAGACGATTCTTGTTTTAATCCGCGTCTTCCCCGAATTGATTCTCGCCTTGATATTTGTCAAAGGTTTAGGAATGACTCCTTTAACAGTAATCCTCACAATCGGAATTCACTCGATTGGAATGCTCGGCAAGCTATTTGCAGAATCGATTGATAATATGGATCGCAGTTCACTTGAAGCGCTCGATTCGGTCGGTGCAAATCTTTGGCAAAAAATTCGCTATGGCATCGTGCCTAATATCATGCCCGAACTTACATCGATGACGTTATATCGGTTTGATATTAACCTGCGCTCGGCAACGATATTTGGTCTTGTTGGTGCCGGTGGTATTGGCCTACCTTTGCAAATCGCTTTGAGCAATACTTCAGCACCCGCTTGGGAAATGGCTGGTACGGTTTTATTAGCAATCGTTGTCATGGTCCTCGTCGTTGATTTCTTATCAGGATACTTAAGAAATAAACTCGTTTAGTAACACATCTCGGATTGTTCCGAGATTCTTTTTTTAATACTCAGAGAGCATGGCATTTAGTATTTTCTAATAATGTTTATTAGCATGCTAATCAGGCTGATTGATAGAAAAGAGCCCTATTTATAAGGCTCTAATTCTTTTATACAAAGTGGAATCTATCGTACTGTGCTTGACCAGTATTTTCAAATAGTTGTGTTAGGGCTACTACTTTGATACATTTACGCACCCTTTGTTGAAATTTACATACCTCAAAAGAAGTTTAAGTAACTATAAACAGATTTAACACTCCAGCTCTTATGGTTATTTATAGCAAATATACCAAACATCTGGTCCTTCAAAGCCGCAAGACTCATATTCCCATTTTGGATTTGAAACATTATGTAATCGTATTTTCCCCATCATTCATAACTAATATTGAACATATCAAGTAATTTCTTAAATTTGTCTTGTCCAGATAGACATGTATCTATAAGGTATCCTTTTTCACTTTTCCACTCTTTTAAACCTCTAAAATAGAAGAGTTTAATACTTTCATCAATCGTGAATGGAACAAATCCGTGACGTAAACATTCTTAAAATGCAATTAATCTTCCGACTCTACCATTACCATCTTGAAATGGGTGAATACTTTCAAATTAATAATGAAATTCTAGAATATCATCAAAAGAAAAAATGTCTTTATTCTCGTATTTGCCAATCCGCCACCCACGATTCAATAATTCGATGTGAATTCTGTGATAACCTAGTCTCCGTCGATGTTTTGTCAGATATAGATAGTCAATTTCGTCTTCTGCCGATTGATATTTATTGACCTGGTTCTTCCTCGCTTTGACATGATAGTAATACACTGATGACGACATCTTTGTAATATCTAGAAGGACTTCTAATCGGTATTTCTTCCTTAACTCAGTGACAATCTGACTTTTTTGTTTTGCTGTCACGCCTTCTAGGTTTTGAGTCAAGGTCCGCGATTTTTTTAGGTAATCAATCTCCGCGCAACCGCTCGTTCTCTTCAAGCAACTCCCGATCCAGTTTATGCTTGAACCGCTCATCCTTTAACATATAGTTGTTTCGTGGAAACGTGTCTTTGATTGCATCTGGCTCTTTCATGTCATACATCCGGACCCAGTCGCCTAAAATGTTTGGATCAATAAGGCCCAAATCAAGGGCAACAGTTCTGATTGACTCGCCGGCCTTCACCCGTCCGATTGCCAGCAGTTTCGTGTCCCGTTTGTACGCGCCACGGCCCACCCGGTCGATGTGGTACTTCTCTTTTAATTCTTTCAGACTCATGCCATCTTCAATATGATCATTAACCATTTGCAATCTGTCTTTGTTACTGTACTTCATGAAAAAACCCCCGAAGTCTTTCTTATATTACTCGAGCTGAGTAACTTAAGTCTAACTTTCGGGGGTAAGATGTCATTCTTCCACGCTGCATATCCTCTTTTGTACACATAATCCCCAACCTCACCTTATTAGAGAAAATTCAGCGTGGAACAATGTCAATTAATG
>ERZ795032.169-NODE-169-length-92918-cov-5.872123_pt1 | contig 92918 bp, 60 predicted proteins | sample MGYA00375124_ERZ795032 | MGnify/ENA primary metagenome ERZ795032 (study PRJEB30167, sample SAMN05720154) | activated sludge metagenome | isolation source: Anaerobic digester | place: China | collected 2015-12-16 ... | reverse complement strand
ACTTTCGCGTTTTTCACGGCTGCCTGAGCCGAAAGCCATCGAAGCCGACAGGTCTAAAGCCACCACCAGCTGCAATTCTCGTTCTTCGATATGTTCGCGGACATGGAATTTTCCGGTGCGCGCCGAGACTTTCCAGTCTATCGACCGATATTCATCACCCCGATAATATTCTCTGATTCCCGCAAATTCTATACCTCTGCCCTTGAAGACAGAACGGTAACCGCCAGAATAGAGAGAATCGACGAGATGCCCGGTTTTGATCTCGATGCGGCGAACCTCTTTAAGCAGCTCCTTTGGCAGCATGCGAAACTTCTGCAGGCCCTCAGGGCACCGCTACTCCTTCCCTGATTCTTCTGACAAGTTCGTCCGAGTCTATTTCGTCAGCCTCAGCCTCATATGTCGGAATGACCCGATGCCGCAGAATCTCGGTCATAACCGCCTTGACATCATCTGGCTTGACGTAGGTGCGCCCCTCGACCATCGCCCGACTGCGGGCGGCGCGCGTCAGATATATGGAGGCGCGCGGCGATGCTCCGAACCTGATATAGCTTTTCAGCTGCAGATTGTATTTTTCAGGAAATCTGGTTGCATCGACAAGTCTGAGAATGTACTCGACGATTTTATCGTCGACATAGACTTCTCTGGCGAGCTGGCGCAACGCAATTATGCCGTCGGCATCGATCACCGGCTCGACAATGTCGATCTGGTGGCTTTTTTCGGCGAGACCCATGCGCTTTACGATCAGGCGCTCTTCTTCGAAAGACGGGTATTTAACGATGACCTTGAACAGAAAACGGTCGACCTGCGCCTCAGACAGCGAGTATGTCCCTTCGGTTTCGATCGGGTTCTGGGTCGCCAGCACAAGAAAAGGCTCCTGCAGCTTGAAAGTCTCACGCTCGATGGTGATCTGGCGTTCTTCCATGGATTCAAGCAGGGCGCTCTGCACCTTGGCAGGGGCCCGATTGATTTCGTCTGCAAGAACAAAATTAGAGAAAATCGGGCCTTTATGGGTTTGAAATTCTGCATTGCGCTGGTCAAAAACTCTTGTGCCGATCAAATCCGCCGGCAAAAGATCGGGGGTGAACTGTACCCGCGAAAAACCGGTTTTTACGGTTCTGGCAAGGGCCTTTATCGCCAGGGTCTTTGCCAGCCCGGGCACCCCTTCGAGCAGAATATGTCCATCTGAAACCAGTGCCAGAATAAGACTTTCAAGCAGGTCATTCTGGCCAACCAGAACTTTTCTGGTCTGAGTGCGTATTTTTTCGACCAACTGCCCGGCTTCTTCGATTCTTCTTGTTAAATCAGCTGTCTGACTCATACAAAACTCCCATCATTCGGTTATGGCTCTGATTATTTCGTTGGCATCGGCGTCGATGACCGAAAATGCCCGCGCCGGCGGGCGGTTGGCATACATTACCAGCTCAAGATCAGCTGCAAGACGGTGCGAAGCAGCCTTAACGCCATCGCTGACCACAGTTTCATTTATCTTGCGGAACAGTTCATCTGCCGTCATGTTCTCTGTCAGAATTGAAGAACGGCAGAGTGCCGCCCCTCTGAACAGCTCAAAGTAGCGCCGGTAAAATGCGCTGTCGGCATCATGAAACTCACGCTTCAGCTTTGTCACCGCATCGGCAAAATTTATTTTCGCAGCCGCGGGCTTGACCGAATCGCCGGTCCGTTCCAGCACTACCGCATCTTCAGTCTGGCTTCGTCCACCTGAATCTTTAGCGGCCTGGCCCATGCCGGGCCCCGTGTTAAAACCCGCCGCAGTTGTCTCATTCGGCCTTTCAGCAGAAGAAACCGCATTGCGGCTGAAAAAAGCCGACATAATAAAAGGCAGGGCCACGAGACCCGCGAGTAGAAAACCCAGAAAAAGCAGAGCGCTGAAGAGAGAATTCGTGGCATCGCCGCGCGATTCTCTGGCCGGCGACGGTTCTGCCGGCTTTTCGGGCTTTTCAGGTTCTTCGGCTGCCGGCAGAACTTCGACCTCGATGGGCTTCGTGCTGTGCATATTGCCCTCGGGGTCTTTGAATGAAAATGCCGGAATCGTTATTTTGCCGGCATTTTGAGGCACCAGCTCATATAAAATCTGACTTTGCGTCTGGCCGACACCATTAACGAAAGACGTGCTCTGACCACTGCGGGTGCCGGCAATATCAAAACCCGGGATACTGGATACAGCCGGAATGCTTATCCGGTGATTAACCCCGGCATTCAAACTTTGTGAAACGGTAATTACTAGGCTGAGGGATTCACCGAACCCGATCTGGTTACGGTCGACCTCAGCACTGACGGAAAACGACTGGGCATGCAGCGCTGTCGAAAGGCTCAACAGCAGCAGCAAAAGCAGGCACCGAATTCTGGGCACGGTAATGTTTACCTCCTGTTTTCTACCTACTTTGACCAGCAACTTTATGGCAGGTTCCCAAAATCTTGCCATTTTATTTTTTTAAGGATTGTGGTAACTTTGTGGCATGAATAACAGCGTTTCAATATCATACGTTTTAAGTGCATACATCGAACTGACCCGCACCTGTCACCAGAGCTGCGGCTACTGTTCTTTTTTCAGCGAAGAATCGCCCCTTCTGGCTATTGACGAAGTGAAGGAAAAGGTCGCCGATATCGCCAGACGCGGGGCAACCGAAGTTATTTTTATCGCTGGCGAAGCCCCGCAGGATTTTCCGCACATACAGATCGCACTGCACCAGAACGGTTTCGCATCTTTCGCGGATTATCTGAACGCCGTCTGCCGCGAAGCCATCGCCAACAATCTTCTACCCGTGCTTGAGGTTGGCTATCTCGATGCGTTCACCATGGAAAGATTCATCAATGCCGGCTGCTCGGTCAGGCTGAATCTTGTCTGCTCAACCCTTTCAAACCCGGGGCAGTCGCTCGAAAAATCCCGCAATCGCAACCCAAGTACCGGTAAAGCCTGTATCGAAGGGCTGCACGCTGCCGGCATCCCCTACTCTCTTGGCTTTGTTACCGGCATCGGCGAAAGCGAAGAAGAGCGCCTCAAATTCATCGCCGAAACTGGCAGATTCTGCACTGCTGACCCTCTCCTGCAGGATGTAAGACTGACTCCTTTTCAGCCGTCATCCGGCTGTTCTATGCCAGATCGTCCTCCAATGAGCTTTGCCGCCATAAAAAAGACAATTTCTGCCCTGCGAGAAGCCTTTCCGGTTCACCACATTTCATTGCCACCGCATCTTTGCTATCGCTTCCCTGAACTTGTTGAAGCCGGCCTCAACGATCTTGGCTCGGTTGCTGTTCTGACAGGCGATCCGACGCACAGAAACTTCGACGTCCCGAGTTTCGAAACGCTCAAGGCCAGGCTCGAAGAAAAAAACATCATGCTCTATGAACGCGGCACCCTTTCTACCCCGGTTGCACTCAACCGACCCGAGGTTTTTGAGGCAGTTTCAAACAGCCGCAAGCTTATCGAAAGACGCAACCTTTCAGGCCTTAATCTGATCGACAATGCCCACTGCTTTGTCTGTGGCCCGAGAAACAAAAGCGGTCTGCACATCCCGGTTCAGAAGTCGGTCGAAGGGCACACCTGTACTTTCACCTGGGTACCGGGCCCGGCCTATCAGGGTTACGCCGGCATCGTTCATGGCGGAATTCTCAGCACCCTTCTTGACGAGGCAATGGCATACGCCGTTATGGGCGCCGAAAAAGACATTCTTGCGGTAACAGCCGACATGCACATCCGCTATCTCAGGCCGACCCCGGTGGGTGTTCCATTAAAATTCGCCGCAACTCTGGTTGGTCAGAGAAAAAATCTTTATTTCGCACGCAGTTCGGTTATTCTGCCTGACGGTTCGGTTCTTGCCGAGGCCGAAGGCCGCTTTGCCGAAATTGCTATTCCTGGAGGAAAAAAATGAAGGCACGAAAAGATCAGCTGAAAGTGGTAATTTTCACTCCTCAGCATAAAATTCAGGGCAACCTGCATCTTATAGAAAACAGCAGACTTTCTGACATTCTCAACACCGAAAGCCAGTCACGCGATTTTCTGCCAATCACAGATGCAATAATCACAGACCTGCGCACCAGTCACGTAATCCATGCCGGGTTCATTTCGCTCAACAAGAGACAGATTGAACTGGTAATCGAAGAACACGAAATCAAAACGAAATAAAACAAGGAAACGGCGTTTTCCCACACAAGGAGCTTGGAATGGTTAGACAGCATCTGAACGCCAGAGGCTTTAAATTTTATTGCCTGCTGGTATTTTTCTTTTTTTCTCTGGTGTTTTCGGCTTCTGCGGCCGAATTTATACTGTTTCATACCAGCGATGTTCACGGAGCGATAAATGCACACCCTGACCCGGTTGCAAAAACTGACCCGCGCCCATTGATGGGCGGCTATGCAGTTTTGCAGAACCTGATCGACAGCTATAAATCCAACCCGGAAAATGCTGACGCCAGAATAATGTATTTAGACTCTGGTGACTTTTTTCAGGGCACCCCGATTGTCGACAGAACCAAAGGTGCGGTAATGATCGACATGCTGAATCGTCTGCGGGTTGCAGCGGTTACCATCGGCAATCACGAATTCGACTATTCATACCCGAACCTCGTTGAACAGATGGAAAAGCGTGATTTTCCGGTTATCTGCTGCAATGTTTTCGAAAAAGCCAATGGCAGACTGCTGCGCTTCGCTCAGCCATACACCGTTTTCAGCCATAAAAACCGCAAAATCGGGGTTATCGGTGTTGATACGCCAGAAACCGCGACCATTTCCTTTGAAAAGAATGTCAAAGACGTTGTTTTTGCCGATCCAACTCCGATTCTGCCGCCACTGATCAAGAAACTGCGCAAGGGCGGAGCCGATTTTATCATTCTGCTCTCGCATCTCGGATTTGACGCGGATGTAAAGCTTGCGGCTCAGGTCGAAGGCATCGATCTCATCCTCGGCGGGCACACACACGCCCTCAAAAAAGAAATAACCTGGGCTGAACCCTTCAATACAGCTATCGTCCACAGCGGCAGCTCATGTGAGCATGCCTCGGTTGTCAGAATCAACATTGAAGACCCGGCCAGACCAACTATTCATTTGACTTCTACGCCCCTTTATCTTGATAAGTTCGGAGAGAACGCTAAGATAAAAGAAATCGAAGACAGCTATCTCAAAGACCTCAAAATCGAGATGCAGAAAGTTATTGGCGAGACAAAAGTTGGCCTGTATCGTGGTGTCAGCGGTGGAGATTCGCCAGAAGGCTCGATAATAGCTGATGCCATGCGCAAATACTCTGGCGCCGATTTTGCCTTCATCAATTTTGGTGGCGTCAGACAGCCATTTCAGAAGGGAAAAATAACTATCGAAGACGTATTCATGGTTCAGCCCTTCGACAACTTTATCGAACTAGTCGAAATGACTGGTTTTCAGCTTCGCGACCTCATTGAACGGTCGCTTTCGAATGAAGCCAAAGTCATCGATGCTGAAGACAAGGCTTTTGCAATGGACAACTACAACATGAAGGCTGATGGGCTCAAGCTTGTGGTTGGGCCTGATTATGGCTTTCTTCTGCCTTCCGGTATGAAAATTACCTATGATCCCTCCCAGGTTCCAATGAAGCGCATTGTTAAAATCGAAACCGACAATGGTGAAGAGCTGCAGGCCGAAAAGGTATACAAAGTTGCTCTGAATGACTTCATTGCCTCAGGTGGCGATGGTTATACGCTTCTGCGTGATTTTAAAGGCCGGACAAAAATGGAACTGCTGGTTCGGGATGCTCTTATCCGCTACATTGAAGAAACGAAAACCATCAATGAGCGACCAGAAAAAAGAATCAACAATATAAAACTGACAGAAGAATATCTTAACTGATGACCAAAGCCTGGTTCAAAAACCGCCTTAACGACCACTATCTGCAGAAATCGCGGGCCGACGACTATCGTTCGCGGGCCGCTTACAAGCTCGAAGAAATCGACCAGAAATATCGACTGATAAAACCAGGTATGAAAATTCTCGATCTTGGCGCCGCCCCCGGTAGCTGGAGCCAGTATGCTCTGCGAAAAGTCAATGGCAAGGCAAAAATCATTGCCATCGATCTTCTCGAAATAGCCCCAATAGATGGCGTGACCATAATAAAGGGTGATATACGCGCCCCGGAGAACCAGGCAAAAATCATCGAACTGGCCCCTAACGGCCTTGACCTGATTTTAAGCGATATGGCTCCCGACACCACCGGTGTGCATTATGCCGACACTGAAAATTCGGCACTTCTTGTTCATCTGGCTCTGGATATTGCCGAAAAACTTCTGCGACCAGGCGGCAATTTTGTCGCCAAGGTTTTTGAAGGAGTCGAATACCAGCAACTCCTCCAAAGAACCCGCAAGCTTTTTGGCTTTGCCAAGTCTTTTAACCCCAAAGCCTCACTGTCGCGAAGCCGCGAAATCTTTATGGTGGCACAGGATTTTAAACCACAGCCAGCGAAGTAACCTCTGGCATGAAGCCGACAACCTGCCGATAGATCTAATATGCCAAGCAATCTGCTGCATAAGGATCAGAACCAGATCAATACCGTTAAACAGGTAAAAAAATGCAGCTTCTGCAAACGCAGCAACCCTGTTGTTGCGAAATTCTGCGGAGGCTGCGGTCGCTCTACGCGTTTTTCTCACCTCGAAAGCGAAATCGTTGCCGCAGCAGATTCTTCCGATACCAGCCATCAGGCTGCCAGACCAACTGTCACACGGCATAAAAAGCTTACCCTGCGCAAGTTTCTCTGCGCTTATCGCAAACTCACAATTTTTTTACTTTTTGTATTGCTGTTCGGCCTCTCAGGGGCCCTGTACATTTCCAACCCACCGCCGGCAGACGAAAATACCGCCAGATGGTCCGACTTCAGGGCATTCCTGGCCAGAAAACTTGAAGTTCCACATTATGAGCTGGACAATGTGTTTTTCCAGCTCTTTGCCCAGACTTCAGATGACAAAGCCACGATCAACTGCGGGCAGGCAACCAGACTCGAAGCTTTTTTTCAGGAATCATTCAGTCAGCCAGGTCTGACCATTTTCCCGAACCCATTTTTCGAAAAGCCATTGTCCGGAACATTAACCGTTCCGACCTCGGAATTTTTCTCTGATGTCCCGCTGAATCACCCCGTTTATGCGGCAATTTCACCTCTCAAATCTCTGGGTGTGCGTTGTGCGGATTCGGGCAACAGAATCAGGCCCGAAGAAAAAATGACCTGGGAAGCCTGGAAACAGATCACAGGCGACATCATGCGAACACTTTCGCTCGAAACCTCATATATCGAACGTCTCTGTGCCGGCCGTAAAGGAGCGATGACCAATCTTGACATACGTAATTTTGCAGAACACATGCGCGAAAAGCTTTTTATAAAAAACACCGCACCGTTGATTTACGCGCGTGAAACGTTTTTTCCCAGCCGTATCGAGGCTTTTGGGGTTTTGAGCTCACTGATCAAAGAACTCCAGGCCGGGATGTAAACAATAACCACCGGCATGGGCCTTCCGGTCACTGCATCAATTGCGACAATTGTGACAGTTCTCTGGTTATTCTCCCGGTTCTGCATCCGAGGCGTGGTACCGGCCAAAAGAATCGGAAAGACGATTTTTATCGGCAACAGCCTGGGTTACCGCTTTTGTGCGGTTGAAGAAATGAAATATTCGTTACATGCCTGAGGCGTATTCGTCGAATACCGGGCGCAGCTTCACAGCCAGATCGTTGACCGGGCCATTGCCCACATGAATGATTTCGTGTGCTTCCATGAAGCCTCTGGCAAAGCATGAGAGCTGATGATACCCAGGCTTTACGCCCTTAAAGATAAAGTTACCTTCTGCATCTGTTCTGGTGGCTCTTGTGCCTATTTTAACCAGAACTTTGCCCAGACTGGCAGCAGATTCAGAATGAAGTATTTTACCCGAAACATTTGTCAATACTGGTCTAAGGCTCAATTTAAGAGGGCCACTCCGATAACCGGTTCTATGCCGCAACGACAGGGCTTCGTAACCCTCGGAATACACGGTTACGTCAAGAACTTCATCTGCAACCGAAGTAAAGGAGAACCTGCCATTTTCATCGGTCGTCAGCTGTTTTGTGGCGATCAAAACCGAAGCACCCTTGACCGGGTTTCCGGTCACTGCATCGAGAACCGCCCCTTCGTAAGCCTCATTTGCAAAATTTTTCCGTTGATCGACCGCAGGTTCTTCGCAAATCTCAGAAGTATTTTCGGGGGTCGTTCTGCCTTCATCCAACCTGACAGGCTGTTCAGAAGAAGACATCTGGGAAATAGCCGCGCCGGGCTGGCTCGAAGCATCTGTCTGGTTCACCTCAGACAAAGTCACGGCGACATCTTTGCGGTCATACCGAACTGGTTCGATCTTGCGCTCAGGCATCCCAAGTTCCTTCAGCCTGTTACGCAGCGCCTCTCTACCCTTTACAAGGTTCTCTTTTGCGTCGGCAGATGCTGCTGTCCGGTTCTGCGGTGAAGGTTCTGCGGCACGGTATTTTTTCTGAATCTTTATCATACCTGCCGATGCAACACCCTCTCGCAGCTCATAAGACCCCGTTTGAACATAATTTTCGTTCATAAAATAGATATTTTGAACATTGGCCGTGCGGAAATCCGGAATGAAATTTCCTTTCGGATCGACCGCATACCAGTTTTTCCGGTTGAATGAATAATTCCAGCCGCTTACTTCAAGCTGTCTGGTGGTTCCTTTTGCCCTTATGCTCCCGGATTTACCGTCAAAAACCACCAGCAGACAATTTGAACCAAGATATTCAACTATCGAACTGCCAACCCTTTTAACTTCAGTGAAACTCATGGGGGCGTCGGGATTAAGCCTCCTGGTGCCAAAACCGTTGAGTGAACCGGTGCCGGCCAGGAGCTTCAGCGATTCAAAAAGCCAGTGAGCAGCCGGAATATCATCAAAGTCAGGCTCGACACTTATCAGAACCGGGTAAAGAACCAGTTCGTCACTGAGTTTTTCAAGCAGCCTGGCAAAGTAAAACAGCCCCTCGGCCCGGGTTATCTGCTTGTTCCACTGCCATTGGCCGTTTGGCAGACTTTTGATCAGGTCGCGCTCGACAACGGACCTGGCAAATGCGGGTGTTCCCCGACTATCATCAGATGAATGTATGCTTGTTTCTGGCTTCCTAACCGGCTCGAGAACTTTAATGACTCTTGCCATTTCTTTAACAAGAAATTCGTTTGTTGCCTGGTCAGATGACTCTAAAGCAGACGATTCGCCGATGAAGCCCCAGATAACGGCAACGGCAAACACTGCAAGAAAAATCAGATTTCGCCTGGCCTTTAACATACTTTTCTTTATCTCAGTTACCTCGGTCGGCTTTTTTAATACCCGGTTTAGAATGCGGTAATTCAACATTTCTGCCGGCCGAATCGACCACATTAGGAGTGATAAGAATTACCATTTCGCTCTTTTCTTCCGTGTCTGCATTATGTTCAATTTTTCTGACAAGCTTGCGCAAAATTGGTATTTTGCTGAGAAACGGCAGAGGTCGTTTGGTAGTCGTTTTTTTGTTACGAATCAGACCACCGATAACCACCGTTTCCTTATCTTTCACCCTGACCATGGTTTTGATTTTTCTCTGAGCAGTCCAGGGCCTGGTCTCAATGATATCGAGAAGTTCGGTCAAATCGATGTCAACCTTCATCGTAATTTCGTTATCCTGATGAATAAAAGGCTGAACGTTCAGCTTGATACCAACCTCTGCCTCGCTCCAGTTATCGCTTATAGAAACTGAGGGGCTCGCGTTGCCAGTCGAAATAAAGTTGGTGGTAGCATTTTTGATCGGGATTTTTTCAACTATATCAATGCTGGCCTCTTCCTTGTCCATGCACCTCAAGGTCGGGTTTGCCAGCGTTTTTATACGATTATTATCCTGAAATGCCGTAAAGTTCGCCGGAATAACAATGCTGGAGGCACTGAAGTTCGCAATATCACCTGTCTGAGCCAGCTGGTCGGGCAGCTTGATACCCATCGATTCCATATCTTTGCGTTTGATTTCGATCAGCCTGATATGAATCAATGCCTGGCGGGTCGGGTCAAGATCAAGCCTTCTGGCCATCTCGACAACTCGGTTAACAGAGGTTGAGGGGCCTGAAACAAGAACCATGTCGGTTCGTCTGTCAAAAGTGATTTTTACGCCCTCTTTTTCGCCAAGATTCTCTTTTATCAGAGCAATAAGGTCTTCTGGCTTGGTATTCAGAGGGTTGAAATATTCGCGCGAGAAAGAATCACCGGCGCTCATCATCTTGCCTTCAAGACTTCTGGCGGCTGTCTCATAAATATCAACCGCTTCTCTGTCACCGGTCAGAATAAGGTTTCCCAAATCTTCCTGGGTTTTAACTCTAGCGGTAATATCAGTGCTTACAGATTCTGAGATGATTGAATTCAACTTTTCAAAAGGCACCTGCAGTGGCAGAATTCTCACAACCTTGCCTTCAATCTGTCTTGAATTCTCAAGAGTCATTACCAGAAGTGTTTTTTCGTCGACGACAGCGAGAAAAAGATCGTGAACTTTGATTAAAGTCTCAAAAGCCCTTCGCACGCTGATCTTCTGAAAATAAATGTTAACCTTGCGTTCCTTAACGCTTTCAAGCGATTTGTCGAGTGCAATATTTACCTCGGCAATCTGGCCGAGGGCACGCAAAACGTCGCCAAGAGCAAGATTAGAGAGATCGGCACCTTCTACCTGATCTTTTTCTGAGATCTTCAGCAAAGGATTTTCAAGACGCGAGACCCAGATATCGCCATCTTCGACCGTGACTGCATAGCCGGTGCGACCGGCAATCTGATTTAAAGCCGCAAACGGGTCAGCGGCGGAAATATCAAGCTCAACCCTTGTCTGCACCGGATCGCGAAAATGAATCGATTTGCCAGTCTGACGAGCAAGCTCACGCATCAGAGTCGCAGCATCAGAATTGCTGACCTTGATCCGTGTCGGCTCATCGGCCGGATCTTCCTGGGGAAGCGGCAATGCGGTGCCGTCATTATCGACCTGCTTTTTCACCGCCGGCCTTTTCTTCTCTGCCGGATCAATAAGAGAATAAGAATCTCGCTTCTCGGGCAGTTTTTTTTCTTCTACCTGAGAGAATGTGATTTCCATGGAATTTTTTATGTATTTCACCGTTGGCAGCAATGACCTTTTAAGAAAAAAGGTTGCCCGCAAAACCGGCGGATTTTCTGATATCTGTGTCAGACGGGCCATTTTAACGGGCCCGCGTTCAAAGTTCATCAAAAAGGGGTTGCTTTCGACCCTGGCGCCGAGAATATCCGTATAAAACAATGGAATCGAGGATTCTCTGCAGATTTTTGCCTTGATAGAGCCATCGAATGAAAGAATATAGCGCCCGTGTTGTTCAGAAGCGCCCCCTTCAAGAGAACCAGGCACAAAATCAAGCCGTAAAAAGCGACTGCCATCACTCTGACTGAATGAACTGCCCAGACCAACGGCAAAGTAAACGACAAAGATCGCAGCAAGTGCTGAAGCAAAGCGCACTGCCGAATAACTGCCACGCATACGGTTATCGAGTTTATAGAGTTTCACACATCAATTTTCGGCATTCTTAAGTTAATACTGAAGCATTAAAATCAGCCTGCTTCTGCCGATTAATTGTATAATTAAATGATAAACATTTATTCTCAGGGATAACCATGGCAAGATTAATTTCAGGCTCAGCTTTTCAGCGGCCCCTAGAACAGTTTTTCGAAGAAAAGGCGGTTTTCGACAAAGCCACCCTGGCTGTTTTGATTAAAACCGCCTCAGACTCGCGGCAGCCTTTTGAAACCGTATTGATAAAAGAAAGCGGGCTGCCCGAAGAGACTCTTTTCAGGCTTCTGGCAGAGGCTTACAATCTGCCTTTCTGTGAAACGAACGAAATCGTTCCCTTCAGCGAATTACCTGAGCGTCTGGCGTCGGTCTGCGCCCGCGAAAAACTGCTGGTAATCTCGATTAATGACAAACATCTGCAGCTGGCAACCTTTCAACCAGCCCGTATACGCATTATCAGCTCCCTGTTCATAACGCTTGGCTATGAAGTATCGTTTCAGATCACCACTTCTTCGCGCACAACCCTTCTTATTGCGCCATCCCAGGAAACCGACAGCCCGCAGGATGACCTTTTTTCTGGCATTCATTCGCTTGCCTCGACTCTCAAGGCTTCAGAAAGCCGGCCGCGCGAAAGCGAAAAAATAAACGACATCAGCATCAGCCTTGACACACCTTCGGTTTCAGAGCTGGTGAACAAGACCCTGCTGCTCGCAGTCAATCAGGGCGCCAGCGACGTTCATGCCGAGTCGACGCAACATGGTGCAAGAATACGCTTCAGAATTGACGGAGTGCTTGTCGACAGGCTCGAACTCGACACTTCTACGGCAGCCGGATTCTTTTCGCGACTGATGATCATGTCGCATCTCGATATTACCGAAAAAATCATGCCCCAGGATGGCAGTTTCAAGGTTACCTGCGAAGATCGCGAGGTTGAATTCCGTATTGCCTGCATGCCCGGCATTTTTGGCCAGAATATCGTTCTACGCCTGCTTTCAGGTGCCGAAGCGGTAAAACTCAGCCTCGAAACCATCGGCATGCTGTTCGATGAACTCGAAATCATCAGAAATGTCACCCGCTCACCACATGGCATGATTCTGGTTGCCGGCCCGACAGGCAGTGGTAAGTCGACAACTCTCTACGGGGTTCTTGAATCACTTGCCGACCCGCGTTTAAAATTCATTACGATTGAAGACCCTGTTGAACGAAGAATCCAGGGTGTACAACAGATTCAGGTACGCATCAACCGCAACGAACCTGAGCGCTCGCTCACTTTTGCCCGTGGTTTGAGAACCATACTCAGACTAGACCCTGACATCATCATGGTGGGCGAAATCCGCGATGCCGAGACCGCGCAGATATCAATGCAGGCGAGTATGACCGGGCATCTGGTTCTGTCGACGGTACATGCCAACTCTTCGGCAGAAACTCTCGGCCGATTGCAGAACATCGGGGTCGATTTCCACCTGCTGATGAGCTGTCTGAACCTGGTATTTTCGCAGCGTCTGATGCGCAAGCTCTGCCCCGAATGTAAAAAAGGCCGGGCTCCTGATGAAAAGGAAAAGGCGCTGTTTGGCAAAATGGCTGTAGAACAGGTCTTCAGCGCCCAGGGCTGCCCAAATTGTCTGAAAATGGGTTATACCGGCCGAACCGGTATTTTTGAATTTCTGCAGATTACCGACGAAATTCGCGATCTGGTAGCCCAGAACGGCCTTATCGAAAGCATGAAATTTATCAGGGAAAAGCGTCTGCGAACCCTGTTTGATTCTGCGCTGATAAAAGTCAGTCGCGGCCTGACCGATTTCAGTGAACTTGAAAGAGTGTGTGGCCCTTGTCTTTAATTGAACAGCTTAATGAATGGTTGATCGCCAGAAGCCCAGTATACCTTCTCGAATTCTCCGGAAAAAAAATGAGATGGTGTGAGGGGTGCTGGAAAGACAACCGGTTCGAAATAAAGCGGCTGAAATCAGCAGAGATCGTCTATGAATCAGCCCAGCCGGATGCGTTGCCTGATGTTGCCGCGACGGTAAAAGAACTGCGGGCAATTTCCGGCTACCGCTTTCCGTTTGAAAAACACGCCGCCATAATTCTGCCAGACCATTTTTTTACTTTCGGCTCCTTTCTGGTTCCTGCAGTCGCTGCCAGATCAGGTCTGCAGCCATTTCTCGAAAGAGAAATCCACAAGACAACTACCCTCGCCTTTAAAGATTTCCACGTCAGATACGAACTGGGCGAAAAGCGCGAAAACCGCATTCCGGTGCAATATTGCGCCATCAGCAGAACCAGAATGCAGACTCTTTTTCAGATAGCCGAACGGTCGGGCATCGTTTCCCTTTCGGTTCAGCCAGCCTTCACCGGCCTGGTCAAAGCATTAAAAACAGCAACTGCCGAAGCCCGCCACCCATCGGTATTTGTCCATCTTGGCGAAAGAACCACGACAGCCGGCATTTTTAACCGCGAAGGCCTTCTCACAATTCACACAATCGACCGCGGTTTAAACGACCTGCTGACTGCGATCAAAAACGCCTGCAACTGCAACAATGAACAGGCATTCAGTAAATTGACCGATGAAATCGTTCTGCTCGAAGACCCCAACTGCGAGGCCCAGGGCGAAATCGAAACCTACCAGAATATCGAAGCGGTTCTGATCGATCTGCTGCAGAAAATTTATGGATTTTTACTTCTGTTCTCAAACGATCACCCAGAAGAAAGTGGTTTTTTAAAGATCATTCTGAGCGGCGAAGGAACAAAGATCCGCAACATTGACCGGTTGATAAATGCCAACCTCGGCATTCCAACCACTTTTTTTCAGTCAGAAGTCGACATGATGGTCTCTACGCTTACCCTGCCGGAGAAAGAAAGCCCTTCGACCATTGCCGCCCTGCTGGGAAACCTGATGCTTTCTCCATGGCTGCTCGAACGCTATGACAGGATAATGGCCGCATGACAACTGCCTTTGAGTTTCTTGAGCGCGAAGAACGTCGAATCGCCCTGCCGGTTTCTTCGGCCATCGCTGCACTGGCGGCTTCTGTGCTCGCGTTCTCTGTTCTTGCCTGGATGTCGGTTTATTCAAAGCGTCTCGAAAGTGAATATACGGCGTCGGCAATCGCCATTGAAAATGACTCAAAACAGTTTCTCGAACTGGCAAGCGGCATGTTGCCGCCAGAAGCAAGAATAAATGAACTTGAAGCCGCAATTCAAAAGCACAATCTTGCAATCGGCGGCGTTTTTTCTGTCTGGACGAGGCTCTTCAACTCAATTGAAACATCACTTCCCACTGGAGCCATAATCACCGCCGTCGAGAATCCCTTTACCGGAAAAGCGGTATTTGCGGCAGAAGACAGGTTTTTTCGCTTCAGAATTGCCGTTACCGACCCTGATCATGCCAACGCCTTTTATCTGAAGCTTTCTGAAAACCACGCCCTGGAAAACCTTAACTTTGTTCCGAAAGGCGAGATCAAGTTTCAGGGTAAAACCGCCTTCAGTATCGAAATAGAGTTCAAATTCAATGATGCAGTCTGACAGAAAAAATAAAGCCCTGATTCTGTTTCTTGCCTCCTGGGCAGGAATAGTCTTTCTTGCGCTGCTGCTGACTGTTAAGCTCCCCGCCTTCATTTCCGAAACCAGGCATCTCACCTTAAGAAAGTCACAGCTGTCTGACCGCAATGACCTGAAATTGAGGATGAATGCATTTATCGAGGCGTTTAAAGCCAGGGCCGAAGCAATAGAAAACGATCTGACTGCAAGACAGAACCGCATTTCCGCCAGCAGCTTTACCAGATTCCCCGAAACCGCGCTGCCTGAATTTGTCGACAATCTGCCCAGAATGGTCGCTTCTGCAGGTGTCAAGCTGGCCAATCTTGGCTACAAACCCCGCGAAAACCTCGAAGGCTATGTCGATCAGGCTTTTGAACTCTCTCTTTCCGGGCAATATCAGCAGATCCGCAAACTTCTTTATATACTCGAGACGCACCCGGCTGCAATCAGAATCGAATCGCTTGAATTTGTAACTCTCGATAACTCCGACCACGAAGCGCAGATAAATCTGCAGTGCCGCGTGAGGTTTATTAAAAATGGCTGAGCAGCAGAATGACAATAAGCGGGCACTGATCGGGGTCGCGATTTTTGCGTTTCTGATCATTGCCAATCTGCTGGTCAGAAGCGGTGGAAAGAACTCAACCACCCGGGCCGTAAATCCGCCCGTTGCCGCGCCAGTAGTTACCGTTGGAGCGGGCCCGGCAACGCCCCCGCCCCAGCCGATTCAGAATGTCCAGGCTCCGGCAAATCTGCTTACGGCCAGCATACCTCTCCCGACTGAAACCGGGGGCATTAACGAACAGATTCTTCTGCTCAACCAGCAGGCCGAAAACTTTGCCCAGAGAGTGGCTGCGGTTGCCGAGCCATTTCTCCCACCTGACAGAGGGTTTCAGCTGCCTTTCGACATGTCTGAGCGCTTTCGCTGGTCTGACACAGCCAGTGATAGCACTGTGATTCAAACCGAAGCCGGTCCGGTTGCCTCGCAGGCAAAGACCATTGCCATCATCGGCGAATTTCAAAGCGGCGAGCGTCGCAAATTTCTGGTCAGAGAAGATGACAGAGTCTATATAGTCAGCGAAAACCAGCTCCCTCAGGAGGGAACGATCTCGGTTTCATCGGGCGAAAATGGTAATATAATCGTTAAGGATACGACCGGGCAGCTGCATGATCTTCCTCGCATTACCCAACAGCGCGACCAGAAACTTGAAGAAGCCATAAGAGTTCTCAAGGGTGGAGCGACAAAACAAACTACTCTTGATTTTCTGACAACTGCGGGGACGGCGTCTGTCACAGCCAAACCATGAGGCATAAACATGAAAAAATTTAAAGTCAAAGCCCAGAGATCTGATGGAAGCACAGAAATACTGAGTATTTCGGCTGAATCGCCGCGAGATGCCATGGACGCAGTTGCCATTCGCGGCCTGAATCCGATAAACGCAGAGCTCGAAGTCGAAAATACCCCTATTTCATTCGGTGGCGGCGTGAAAGACGATGAACTCTACCACTTCACCCGCCTCTTCGGCACTTTGACCCGGGCAGGAATTCCGATCATCGAAACTCTCGAAATGCTGGTCAACAGGGCTGACAGTCAAACAATGCAAGATGCCCTCAAAAATATCGTTGCCAGCATCAGCGACGGTAACAGTCTTAAAAGCTCGTTCGAAAAATACCCGAAAATCTTTGACCGCACCTATCTGCAGCTTCTCGAAGTTGGTGAGGAATCGGGCAAAATGCCGCAGGTTCTCGAACGTCTTACCGGCCTGTTGAAAAAGCGCATTCAACTGCGCGGCATGATTATCAAAGCCCTGACTTACCCGATGCTGGTAATGGTCCTATCGTTCATTGTTGTCGGCGCCATTCTGATTAAAATTGTTCCGCGCTTCAAGGAGATCTATGCAAAATTCGGCGGCGACCTGCCGGCAATAACAAAATTCACTCTGGCCTGTAGTGATGCTCTGATCAACTATTTCCCGGCTTTTGCCGGCGGAACTGTTCTTTTTGTGATTATTCTGGTGCTGTTAAAACGAACAGCCACCGGGAAGCGCCTGTATGACCGCACGGTTTTGAGTCTACCGCTGTTTGGGCAGATGTTTCATACCTATGAAATTGCCGGTTTTGCCAAGAGTTTTTCGATGCTTATCCACAGCGGCATTACGGTCACCAGCGCCATGGAACTGATCAGACAGTCGGTTGACCGCGAGCCGATCCGCGAATCGATCACCACTGCGGCAGAAATGATCAGACAGGGTAAAGACATTGCGCAAAGCTTCGACAGCCAGCTCCCATGGCTTCCAGAACTGCTCAACCGTATGGTTGCAGTGGGCGAACGCAGCGGCAACCTGCCCGAAATGCTCGACCACGTTTCAGATTTTTATGAAGAAGAGTTCAACAACAAGGTTGAGACTCTGGCATCGCTGATTGAACCGATGCTGATCGTTTTTCTCGGCGTCATCATCGGCGGCATTGTGGTTTCGTTGTATCTGCCGATCTTTGGCATGGCCAAACTGATATCACGAAGGTAAGCATGGACTTCAACGACATATCGCAACTCATCGGAAGCGGCAAGCCGGCGCTGGTTCTGCATGCGCTGCAGGAATGGGAAAAAGACTTCTCACGACACCCGGAGCCACTTGTTCAGGCTCTGCAACACCACGATGCCAAGGTTATCGAAGCAGCACTGCATCTTGCAGAAAAATACCACCCGGTCGCCTGCGGTGCTCAGGTTGCCGCTCTTTTAAAGTCAGAAAGCGCCTTAATCCGGCGGCTTGCAGTTCAGGCAATGGTTCCGGCAATGGGGAAACCGGCTCTCGAAGCCCTCAGACTTCTGTTTGTCGACGAGAAAGATGTTTTTGTGCTGGCCTCTGCCGTCACGGCTGCAGCCAGGCTCGGGGCCGGGCTCGAGCTGGTGATTCCGTTCATGCAGCACCCCGATATTCGCCTGCGCGCCAACGCTGTCAGAGCGGCGGCCTCCCTGGGCAAAGACAAACTGCCAGCTCTTCTTGAGCCATTTCTCAATGATAACGCCCTGCGCGTCCAGAACGAAGCCTTAAAGGGGCTGGCCATACTCGCGCCTGAAACAGAACTTGAAAAACTTGTTCTGCAACGCCTTAATTCGCCGGATGCCGCCACCAGAGCCGCAACCGTTTTTATCACCGGCGAGCTGCCGCTGAGTCGTCGGGTCGTTTTTCTGATCAATGCACTGACCGATGTCGACCATCGAGTAAGTGGCTGCGCCATCAGGTCATTGGCCATTTTAAGAGACCCGCTTGGTATAAGGGCCTTGATCGAAGCTTATCTGACCACGCCGGATGCGGCACAGGCCGCATCGATTCTCAGACAGCTCAGGGCAGAAGATGGCGAAAGAGTCGTGGCTTTCGCCGATGACATCGCGCGGCCGGTCACGGCTCAGCCGCTTCTTACAGAAAGAGTGATTCAGGCTGCCGCAAATCAGCCAAACTGGGAAGCCTTTTTGCCCTGGATTCTCGGCGCCGCTAATCGCAAAGAAGCCCATATTCGCCAGGCGGCGCTGAAAATCATTGCCGGCCAGATTGAATTTTTCAGGGGCAACATCAGCCCGTTGATCGAAAAAGCCGAAAATTCAGGTGATGCTGATGATCAGGCTATTGCGGCACTGATAAAATGGAAAGCTGGGCATACAGATGGTTTGAGTCGACTGCAGAACCTGCTTTTTTCATTGAAAAGCTCAGAATCAGAGGCAGCACTTAAAATTCTGCAGAATGAAAAGGGCCTGATTGCAAAGAAGCTGCTTGCCGAAGCGGCCGCCCGCGGTATTCAGCTCAAAAACTCAGCCGAACCGGCAAAACCCGCCTTCAAACTGCCCGATCGCTGATCTCCGAAGCTGTCACCACTCTGTATAGAAGGAATTATCAATAGCTTGATCCATTGCAGTATTGCCTTGGGAAGGGCAAAACACATCCACAACAACCGTTTTTGGTGTGCCGTTCACATCAAAAGTACCCGTGGCATAAGTCCAGTGTTCTGAATTAAAAAATGGGTTAAGCGGAATACGCCGCAGGTAAAATCCGTAGTTTGAGCCATTCAGCAAGCGCGGCTGGGTTAGCAGTTCAGTTATTGTAGCTGGAAAAGTGAGACGATCCTGAAAATACAGATCGAGTGCGGAACGCATTTCAAGCAGAGAATAGCGCAATCTCTCTTCTTTTTCTCTTTGTGAAACCACGTCTGCCGTCTGAATACCAACCAGCGAAACCAGCAGAATCAGCGCCGTAACAACCACAACCTCTACAAGAGTAAAACCCTTTTTCACAACAAATCAGTAAGTAAAAGTTGCTTTAGAGCCTGTAGTATCGGTTCCATCCGGGTTGGGATCAAATGATGATTTGCCATCCTGAGAAGCCGCCGCGGTTACTGTAACGGTGTAAGACATGCCCTTGGTCATCGGAGTAGCTAAAACCAAGCGAAACACGCTATCAGAGACTTTTTGAACCGTAATACCTATGGCTCCCACGGTCGCAGTCGGGTTACCGGAAAGCTTCCTACTGAAAGATACTTCAATTGTAGTCGGATTAATTGGCCTTGCACCTGATACAAAAAACGGCGGTTTCCAAGTCACCAGCAGATCGTCGTCCAAAGCTATTCTATCCGGCAAAGCAGCATCTGTGGTATCCCGAATTCCGTCTGGTCCGTGTGATAAAACAACACCTTCCTGGGCACTGACGAAATAATCGGTGTTCCACGGGTCTACTGGATTTTTCTGGTCAGCAAAAGTTCTGTAATCCTGCAAATATTTACCAATGAGCTTTGTCATGTCAGAAGCAGCAAACATTGAAGGCTCAAACTGATCATACATGGCCAGAGCTTTTTTAAAAGTTTGCAGGTCAGCCTCTGCCGCAGTCATCTTCGACTGGTTTACATAATCTTGGTAAAATGGCAGTGCCAGAGCCACCAGGGCGGCCAGGATGCCGACTACGACGAGCAGTTCCAGCAAGGTAAAGCCGGACCTGCCACTATTATGCCACTTTGTTTCGGTTTTCACCATTAAGTTTTGCCTGTTACTTTGCAAACAGATTTTTTCTAAACCAAAGAGATAATCGGCAAAACCAATTTATTCAATTAGCTTTTTCTGTAGAAAAAATTGATTCAGATTCTCACTTTGTCGAGTCTGTTATAATAATACAGAGAAAGTTTTTTGTCTCGCAAATTGCGCTTTTTACTGACAAAAATGACCTTGTCAGACTGCTAAAAGGATTATTAGATGAAACTGCGTCGTGGTTACGTTCTTCTCGGCCTGCTGCTGTTTTTCACCGTTCTCGGCCTTTCGGGCACGGTTACAGTTTTAGAGCAGGATACCAGGCTGAAACGCTTCAGCGAAGAAGACCTCAAGCTCAATCTCGACGCCCTTCGTCGCGGCATTGACCTTTATCGTTACCACTATACGATCGCTAATCCTGACGCAGCCAAAGTCACCGCGCTTGAGACTGCAATGCAGGCTGGCCCAGATCAGCTTGCCGATCTTCTTGCCGGCGAAAGATTTGTCAGAGCCAGAGTAGCCACCGGTACCATGCAATGGCGAATTATTGATAATCTGATAAAAAATCCGAGTTTTGAAATTGATGATGGAACCCTGGCTCATCTTCCAGCTGTTGGAACATGGCGCGGCAATTACACTGCCAATGACGGCGTTCCCGACGGCTGGAAACTCAATGCCGACGGAGCTGAGCAGGAAATCAGCATTACCACGGCCTCGACTTATGTGGTCAGTTTCTGGGCAAGATCGACAAGTGCAACGGCCAAGGCAGTTCTTAGAATCAGAATAAATGCGGCCGCCACCCCTGCCCTTGAAATAAATGCTACCGGCACCGAATGGAAAAGATATTTCGGCAGTTTCGCGCTGGGCGCGGTTCCTGCTACTGTAAGGATCGAACTGCTGCAGGCAGGCACCACTTCAGGCGATACGACCTTTATCGACGGCCTGATGCTTGAAAAATGGGTTCCGCCTGCCGGCACCCCCGGTGGCGCTCTGCCGGTTGCCTCTGCCTGGACCGATAAATATCAGATAGTCCCGGCTCAGGCGGTGAATGCACTACAGGAACGGGCATTCAAAACTGAACTGACCGCCCCGTCTGGCTCAGATATTTCGAGCTACAGCTGGTGGTTTCAATGGTAAGCCTGAATTAATCAGGGTTTAATCAGGCGCAACGATGATCCCTGATTCGGGGCGCTGGCATCTTTGCGCGGCGAGCCGTATTTATTCTGGCCGTAGTATTCTTCGTAGGTATCGGTCGGATAGCTTCTGTCGTCGCGGGTGCCGATGAACACCTTGTAGCTCGGCCTGAATTCAATTGTCTGCTGTGCCAGTGGCGATGCATGCCCCAGCCCATCAGTAAAAATGACGGACACGGTTTTAAAGCCCGGAACAAGGTCGAGTGTCCATGGGTATGAAGCCGGATCAAGCAGCGGGTTGTTGACGGTTGTCCAGACCGTGCCGTTGTTACTGATCTGAGCTTTGGCAATGCCGCTCGGGTCAGAAACCGTGAAGGTCAGATAAACGACTGAGGTGGCCGTCGTCGATTCGCCGAGATAAACGCCAGCTTTTTTGTTGATGTAAAAAGATGCATCAAGCGGCGAAGGCGGCGTCAGGTCGACTCTGATACCGTTCGAAGGCGTACCGAAGGTTAATGCCGGACTGAAAGCAAGGGTGCCATCGCTGTAGCGGCCAGATTTGTCACGAACCCTGATGCGGGCATAATAGGTCTTGCCGTCTTCGCCCAGTTTGTAAAGATACGGAGAAACCACACTGCCCAGTAGCGTGCTGGTGGCAATTTGTGTAAAACCTGCATCTGTTGCCACCTGAATATGCACATCAGCAACGCCGGAGACCGCGTCGTTATGACTGAAACCGAAGTAAATCCAGGAATTCGATGAAACATTATGGTCGGGGTCATTGTTGCCGGCAACCAGATCGGTTGTGGCGCCGGCAGAAGGATCGACCAGATCAAGCGTTATACCGTCAGTAGTCTGCCAGGCGGCCGAAAGGTTGCCGGCGATATCCTCGTATTTGGCGCGGGCATAGATAACATTCCCATCGACTGCCGACGGAACTGTATAGGTATAGGCCCCGGTAGTATTGCCGGTCCAGCCGGTGTGAAGAATGTTCGAAAAATCACTGATATTGGCAATCTCGATCAGAACATTTTTGACACCAGAATCACCATTGTCAGACAGGCCGGTGGCGGCGAATGACACAACTGCGTCACGCGACCAGTTATGGTCAGGATCATTGTTAAGAGCCACGTTGTCAGTATAACCCGTTGCAGTAGGCGCATCAGAGTCCTGGATCGAGCTGACGGCAGCCGAAAAAGCACTCGTGTTTAAAACCGCATCGCGGGCACGAACCCTGAAATAATAAGTCTGTTCATGGGCTAAACCGGCAAAGGTATGAACAGTAGAAGTTATCCAGCCGGAATTGGCAAAAATCGTGCTGAAGGCCGACGAAGCCGAACATTCAAAATAGTAGGTTACGCCGCCAGAAACCGGGTCAGAGACGGTATTACACGAGACAATATTTACCGTTCCGGAGGTGTAGGCCGGCTCGGCTATCATTGCCGGAATCGGCAGAACTGGAGCAACCGTATCGACTGTTATGCCGTCGCTCGACGATATGGTGTAAGTGCCGCCGCCGTTATAAATGCGCACATTGATAAAGTATTTTGTATTGTGAACCAGTGGCAAAGCGGTCGCAGTATATGTCTGCGCCAGGCCGACGTTTGTCCAGTTCAGAATATTAGTCCCGCCTGAGGTGGTGCCAACCGAAACTTCGTAACGGGCAATGCCTGAATCGGGGTCAGAACTGGCTGTCCAGGTGGCGACCAGCGTGTTATTGCTGGCAGTAAAGGCGCCCGCATCAGAAACAAGAACTGCTGCCGGCGGCGTCGGATCGCCCCCCTTGATACCATTTGAATAGGCGACTGCCGATTTGTTACCGGCCCGGTCAACTGCTGTAACCGTAAAATAATACATGGTGGCGCCGGTAATATCGAGCGGCATCGGCCCGAAGGTTATTCCGAGAACGTTACCGACATTGGTTTCGGCAACAACGTCCTGCGCGCCAGCGGTTTTACCAACTTTTACCAGGTAGTGACTCAGGCCGGATTGTGGGTCGATGCTCGCTGTCCAGCTCGCATGCAATTTATCCAGATATGGCGAGTAATCACCATCGTCGGTCACGACAACGGCGGGGGGCACCTGCGTGTCAACGCAGGTTGTCGCAGAGTAAATTCCGGAAATATTACCCAGCTCATCAAGAAATTTAACCCTGACCGTGTGCGTGGCAAAAGTGGCGGCAACGGTCCAGCCAACGTAGTTGGCGTAGGCAACCGACGAATAAGCACCGCCATCATACGACAACTGCATGGTTGGCACCTGGCTGGCGTCAGAAACGGTAAAGGTAACGTCGAGGGCGGTCAGATTGCTGTAAGGCGAAGGTGCAACAGCAATTGTGCCGACAGGGCCGGTGGTATCGAAAAGAATATCGTCAGAGTAGACACCGATATTGCCAACCGTGTCGCGGAAACGGGCGTAAACAATCTTGAACTCATCGCCCGGGGTGAGTGTCCAGCTTATTGAAGTGGCATACGGCACCCAACCACTCCAGGTAATGCCGTCATTGCTGAAGCTCATATCAGCAACGCCTTTAAGGTCTGAAGCAGACAGGGTAAGAGTGGCGACCAGATTTTTCGTTCGCGCCGCACCCGCGTTTATAATAATTGACCCGAGAGGAGGCGTGGTATCTACTTCGGCCACTACAGTGGCACCGCTGTAGGCACCAACGTTGCCGGCGCCATCAACCGCTCTGACTCTGAATGTGTATTTGCCCTGAGGTAAACCGGAGGTAATGTAACCGGAGGTTGTTGACGTGGCAAGGTGGACATAAGGCCCGGCATTCAGGCTTCTTTCAATACTGTAAGCCGCAATGCCTGAGTTGGCCGGATCGGTGGGTGCAACCCAGATAAGGTTAAAAACGCCGTTATTATTCAGAACATTGTCAAGAGAAGGTGTGTCGGGCGCATTCGGCGGATAACGGTCGACAAAATTGATAGTCTTGTAAATATACCGACCACCAACTTCAAGAGTGACACTGGCCAGACCGGCATTAACCGAAGAAAGAGCGAACATACCAATTCCTGAAGTGGTTTTGGCCTGATAACCGGCAACGAGCGGATAACCGTCGGCCGGCGAAAGAATGCCAAGATCGTTGAAAACATTAACCGACGTGCCATTCGGAACCAGATCACCGGCATTGCCAATCGGGCTCGTAGTAAAGGTTGTCGAAGGGTTCGGCGTTGCGGGCGCAATTATCAGTTCTTCTGCCGAACAACTGACTGAGAATGCCGGGATTTGAATAAAATTGACCGAAGTATCGGTGCCACTGGCCAGACCAAGAACCCCTCTGACATTGGCAAGGCCCAGATTAAGCCCCGTTGCCTGCAGGCCGAAAACCAGTGCCCCAGATGCGTTGGCCTTAACCTGATGACCATCTCCCGGAATACCGTTCGAATCGGCAGGAGTAAAAGAACCGCGGTTGGTAAGCACTGTTACTTCAGTGCCTGACATGATCGGGTTGCCTTCGGTGGTCAGAATCGGGGAAGAAACATAATTGGCCGTATGGGGCGGGTACAAATTGGCATAAAGCGAGGTTCTCGATGGCGTGAGGGTAAATGGCCCGTAAGCAGCCTCATAAATACTGCTCGATGACGAATAAGAGCCTTTGTTAAGTGAATTATCCATGAGCTTAAGAAAAACCAGATATGAACCGCCCTTTATTGCCGGCTGAATCGGCACAGCGGCAATGCGGTCGATTCCGTCATTGCTCGGGAAATTCGGAATTTCATAAACTATGGCATAAGTCGCGCCAACCGTAAGAGAGCCTGAAGTTACCGTTGCAGTTATTTTATCGGCCGGCGAGCCGTTAGCAGTGATTGTGCCTGAAACTGACGGAAATTCGTATTTTCCGCCCGCAAGCGCTTTGGCGAATTTTACAGCTGTGTTGAGGGGGATAACTTTATCGACGTGGTCAGTGGCTTTGGTATCGATACCATAAACCGTTGCCGTGAGGCTGGTAGCTGCCGCTGCTGCCGCAGAGCCCAGGCTTTTAAAAGGAAAAACCTGAGGCCGTGAAGGATCCATGTTAGGGCCGCTGCCAGGTGTTCCGTCAGCAAGGTTCGGGTCAGCAACCTTGGCATTGAAGCTTGGCAGCGAGTTGGTTGTCGAGCCATCAGAAGGGTTGACCTGAGAGGCAGTTGGCGGCGTCTTATCGAGCTTGAATGGATACATCTCGGTAACGGCATTGAAGTTGTGACGCGAGGCATCAGGCAGATACATTTTATAAAAATAGGTGCCTTCGGTAGTCGGTACCGAACTCAAAAGATAACGATAGCCATAAAGGTCGTTGGTAACGTCATAGTCGCGGGTAAGCGCACCAGGCATGGCCGTTCCGACCGAGTTAACCATCGAAATCACCGATTTGTTGATTTCAATATATGAATCAACGGTGCCATCAGCCGTATCTTCTGCTTTGGCAGAGAACTGCAAAGGGAAAGGTCTGGCATCGGCATCTGTCAGCGCGTTGTAAAAAGTCTCGGTCGGGTAGACATCGAATGATCTCGGCGCAGTAAAATCGTTTTTGACCCAGCGATAATAAACATAATTAACAAAGCTTGGCAGAGGGGTTGAGTAGTAACCATTGGCAAAGGAGCGGATCTGAAACTGCAGAATACCTGAGCTTGAAGGGTGATCGATAGTAAGAGTGGCTGTGGCATTGTTTGCCGAAACCACCGCAGACGCATAAATTGTCGAGCCATTGAAAATTTCTACCGTCTGCGGGAAGTTTTCGGTTGGAATAGACACAGTTACCAGCAAAGGGTTCGGGTTGTCTGTCACGATAGTGACACGGTTATGGGCCGTGCTGCCGCCGCCCGGAAAGATTGAATCTCTGCTCCAGGTCGGATAAGGTGCGGCAGCAGGGTTGGCAGCATTTTTAAAAGTGGCAGAAATCGGCGGGCTGGGAGCTGGGTTTGCCGAATTGACCGTCAGGTAAACTCTGTAATTATTTCGACAGATGGCGTGATCCTGATCGACAAGGGTGTAATAGGTTGTTCCGTTTACCAGGGTTCTGAATCTTAAAAGAAAAGCATTGGTGCGACCAAGAGCGCTGAAGATTTCTGAACTGTAACCCCACGCCAGATGAAAGCCATCTGTCTTGGCATCCCGGCCGGCCTCTGCTGCTGGGCTTGTTGGATCTGCGGTATGCAGGCAGCCAAAAAACCCAATCGTATTAAAAAGCAGGCTCGGCGGATTTGTGCTCTTATCAACGAGTGTCAGATCATTAAAAGTTGGGTCAATCATGTAACCGTTCGAGGCAACGTTCCATTTGAACGGAACCAGAGCACTTTCTGGCGGGTAACCGGTCGGATACTGCTCGAGATTATAAACATAAAGTTCTTTAACGTTACAGTCTTCAGGCACGGTCGGGCTGGGAACACCTGCTGCCAGACCGGGTTTAGTGTTATCGACGACAAAATCAAAGGTTCCGGTTCTGGTATTGCCGGCAAAATCACTTACCTGGTACTTGAGACGGTAACGATGCTTTTCTGTGAGGCAGACATCCCAGGCTGAGGGCGGCACAATACGCACCCTGTCGGCCGAAATTATTTCGAGGGTCGTGGTTATGGTGGCAAGAACATTACCGGAGTTGTCGATATCGGTCAAAGAAGCCATGGCAGAGTTGATGTCCACCCCTGAGCCGCCAGCGTCGCCAAGCAGAAAGTCAATTGTCGCGATACGATGATCGCTGGCAGTCGTTGTGCCGACGTATATCTGCTGTCTTTCATAAGCGTGAACGTCGTAGGTTTTGCGGGTAATGGTCGGCAGCGTCGTGTCGATGACAACCGTGATTTCATTCGAAAAGGCGCTCTCGGCAAAGCCGTTGTGGGCTTTAACCTTAACTTTGTGGCTGCCGGCCGACATGCTGCTGCTCGAAATGAACGAGCCGGCACCGTTAGATATTACGGAGCCCTTATAAACGCCGTCAATATAGACCATTATGAGGTTTGAAGACTCAGACAAGCCCTCGATTGCGATACCAGTCGTTATATTCAGCGGCAAAGGCACACCTGGCACGGCATTTTTTCCGGAAATTTTAGTTATGGTCGGGGCATTTGGCGGTGAGGTCGCCCCTGACATAATTACCGAGATGCCGTTTGACCAGGCACCCCAGTTACCGACGTTACCGGCACGGTCTTTAACTCTGACGCGTGCGTAATAGTCTCTGAAGCCCTGACCATCCTGAAACAGGTAATAGGCCCCTGCAGCCACCCATGGCTCTTCCACCAGACCGGTTATGTCTGGAGATATAGATACCTGCACCTGTATTTCTCCCACGCCGCTGCGGTCGTCGGTGGCGGTGTAATAAAAATAGATGTTCGGGTCATAGGAAAAAAGCTCATCCGGGTCGTTGTTACCGGCGCCAATATCTGAGCAGGGCACTGCCGGTGGCGCGACCGTATCGACATAAAAATTCGGTGAGGCAATTGAATAAGCACCAATGTTGCCGTCGGCATCGTGGGCCTTGACGCGGAAACGGTATTGCCCGTCGGTCAGGCCAGAAATAAGGTAAGAATTGGTGGCCGAAGTTCCGATCACGGTGTATGCAGACCATGAACCTGTGTAAGTAGATCTTTCGATGGTATACAGCGAGGTGCCGGCACCGCCCTTGTCGATACTCGGGCTCCAGGTTAAAACCGATGCGCCGGTGTTTGAATACTGTGGGGTCAAAGTCAGACCGAGCGGTGCTGGCGGTGGATATTTGTCAACAAACGTCACAGCCGCATTGGCGGTTCTGCCACCCATGGATATGGCAACGGTTGCGGTGCCTTTAACATCAGAAGAGAGTATGACAGTTGCCGAGCCATTGAGGGCAGCGGCCTGATTGCCTGTAAGAGCCGGGGCATCGTCAGTCAGAAGAACGCCAAAATTGGTGGTGCATGTTGCCAACGAGCCATCGGGCACATTTCTTGGGGATTTGCCGAGTATACCGGTGGCCACATAGGCGACCGGGTTCGGGTTGGCGGCAGTAATCTGAATATTATCAGCAACAGGTGCGGCTGTAAAAACATCGATAAGGCTGATCGGAATTACCGGACTTGAGCCTGACGCCAGACCGATTACACCGAACACTGACAATGAGCCGGCGGTTTTGGTGAGCACATTGACTCCGAAGCAGGCCTGACCAACTCCGGCAGAGGCGCCATTCTGGCCAAATCTGACCTGATGACCATCACCAGGGATGCCGTTTGCATCAGGGGGAACCAGCATTGTTAAAGTATTTGGAGTCTGCACAAGTGATAATGGCTGACCATCTTTAACGTAATTGCCTTTTCGGGTGGTAACCGAAGAGGTTGTAAAAGTCGCAACATCGTTAGGAACGAGACCGGCGAAAAGGAATGGCTGATTGAGAGTAAAAGAAATTGGACCAAAAGCAATCTCAAGGTTACTGGTAGTAGCGAAAAAAGTACCAGTATTGTCAGACCTGTCGCGGGTGACTACTTTGGTAAGATAGGTTCCGTCAGCAGTGATCATACTGATCGGAACCGCACCAACCTTGTCGATACCGTTATTAGAGGTAAAAAACGGCACTGGCAGCATAATTGCATAGGCTAAATTTTTGGTGTAGTTGCCAGCCGTTCTTCGAACCCTTATTCGGCCATCCCCAAAAACGGTAACTATAGTGCCCGATGCCGGAACCGGATTCCAGCTGCTGCCATCCTGCAACCAGATTTCAACGGAACTTCCCACAGACATTAACCCGGCCTTGGAATCGTAAGGTTTGAGGTCGCCCCCGAGCAGGTCAAAATTCCATTCCTGAACGTTATTGGTGACAACCTTTGCGCCAGTAAGCTGTTTATAAGGCCATAACTGTGGCTTTGCCACATCGATATTGGAACCTGAACCGGCGCTACCGTCGGCGAGGGTCGGGTCAACGATTTTGGCACTGAAGCTGGTATAACTGTTCGAATCTTCGTTATCTGCCGGCACCTGTTCTGTTGCCGTCGGCGCTGTGTTATCAATCTTGAACCAGTTGCTGCTGTCTTCTGTTACCAGAGTGAGTTTATCCTGAAGCCTGGCATTAATGGTGTAGGTTCCTTCAGGCAAAGATACAGAAGAAAGGTCGACTATCCCTTGAAAGGCGAGCTTGGTCAAGTCTGCCCAGGTGGGAACCGGAAGAGGAACGTTGGTTCCCTGGCCATTGGTCATAGTCACGTAAGAATTGGGGTAGTCTAGAACGTAATGACCGCTCCAGGACCATGCCCCGTTGTAGTCACCACCCCATGTCTGCGCTTTCAGAGTCATCAAAGTTGGTTTCAATGCAGTGTTTCTAAAGTTGCTTGTATGCGCAGGCGAAAGAGTCAGAGATTTAAGCAGGGGTGGATAAGACTCATTGTTGTGGGCGCGCATGACACGTTCGGCAGCCGATTTGCCGTAGTTATTGCGAACCAGAATACCCAGATAGGAGGTCGAATTTCGGTTATATTCCAGATTACGAAAATTTACGAGAGTAAAAGATTCGCCGTCGCTTGTTGCTGCAGGCATATCAAAAAATTCTTCGCCAACAGTGTATAGCCCGTCGTCATCGGCGTCAAAAAAGACATCCCCGGCGTCATAAGCACCAACGTTATTCAGCTTTGCCTGCCCCTGCGGCAAAATTTCCTGACTTAGCTGCGGCTTCCAGTAGGTGTAGTTATAGTCGCCCCACCCGATCTGAACAGTCTGGTTCGCCGGCATTTTTTTTACTTTCCCCGTAAAACTTGGCCATAAACGCGAACCAATTATCGCCGGTTCACCGCCGGGAGAGCATGAGACACGCGGGTAGGGAGTACCAAACTGAGTAACGATAGACAGATTTGTCGGGTTTCTACCAAGACAGTCAGCGCTGTCGCGGCCACGAACATCGAGCGTGATAGGCCCCTGTGGAAAAACCAGACCGGGATATTCAAGCAAAAACTCACCGTTTGCTTGATTGATAATATTAAGTGCTCTGCGGGTGTAAACTTCTTCGCCGATATGACAGGCATACCAGCCTTTGTTCTCTTCGTTCCAGGCGTTCAGTTTACCCTTGATCTTGATCGGGTTATTAACGACAGTCATCCCGGGGTAGTAGTTTACAAAACCGCTGCCATCGGGCACGTTAGCGGCAGTTTCACCAGAACCGGTAAAGACGTTGTGGCCGGGGTCCCAGATTTTCAGAATAGTGGGCGGGTCAGGTCTGGTGGTGTGCAGGTAAAAAGTTTTTGTCTGGGCGGCAACGTTACCGGCCTTATCGGCAATCGTCGCCCAGAGCCTTATCTGCCTGAACGGCTGACGAATGTTGTTCCAACCGGTGGTATCAGGATAAAAGTTGATCTGACCGGTACCGTCGTGAGATATGGTTCCGGCGACAGGATACCAGGTCGACACCGTTACGCTGTCAGGGTCACCTGTTGTGGGCATCGGAGCGTAATCAACCTTGTAATCGACAGTTGCAAAATCCGGTTTGGAACCGGTATCGGAAACCGTCGCATAAACAAGACCGATAGTACACTGATATTTATCGTCAGATCGGCAGCCTGAGTTACCATAACGGGTATTCAGGCTTGGTGGTGTCCAGTCGACAATGACCGGCACGGCGACGCTGGGCTCACTGGTGAACATGGTGTCATAGGCGGTTGCGGTAAAGTTGAAACTGCCCTGTGGCTGACCGGTCAGGTCGATTACCCAGAATCCGGTGCCGGGGGTGGTGGTGGTTGTCAAGAGCGTGGTGCCGCGGTAGAGAGTTACGGTAGTACCGGCCTCGGCGTTGCCTTTTACCTGAAAGGCGGCCTGGTTTGAATACATGATTGCTTCGGGGACAACCGCAATGCCGGCGACATGAGTGATGGTGGGGGCGTTGATTGCCAGAGCCGGAACAACGCTGACAAAAAAAACGATCGCCAGCACAGCGATCGTCCTGATCGATCCATTAACAAAACCACAGAGCCAGCAGGCTGGACCTGTAATTTCGACAAACAACACTCTTGAAGGCACGTTCATGCACCTGCCCTATATATACCCAACAAGTTTATATACCCTTTTCTGCTCTAATTCTAAGGTTTTTCGAGCAGGTTGTAAATAACCCGAGGTATTCTGCTGAATTTAGCCAGGTTATTGACACCTATTTTGCACAATGATAGAATGATTTCTTGCGAAATTTTGAATACGGATCAAAATGAGATTGACCTTCTCTACCCCTACTACTTTAAAAAAAGCATCTAACGTTGGCAGGTTTTTTACGACCTGACAGCGGGCGTATTGTGCAAAACAGACCCCGCAGGACTGCGGGGTCTGTTTTTTAAATCCCAAAACACTTCATGAGGTTCACGATGAAAGATTCCCCGGAAAAAATGATTGAAAACGATGAAAATGCCGAACTGCTGACGATTACCCTTCCAGATGGCAGCAAACATAAGCTTGAAAAAGGCAAACAGATCATCGAACTGGCAAAGCAGCTGCCCACCGCAGAAGGGTTGCCGTTTATCTGCGCCAGAGTCAACAACGATATTCTCAGTCTCGATTTTGCCCCCGAAATGGACTGCAACATCGAATTTCTCAACTATAAATCCCCACACGGCCGCGACTGCTACCGCCGCAGTATGACTTTCGTCCTTGCCCGTGCCATCATGGAACTCTACCGTAACGCCCGCCTGGCGATCGATCATTCAATCGGCAATGGCTATTATTACGACCTGTTCACCGATGTTCCGGTTTCAGAGCAGATGCTTGCCTATATCAAAACCAAAATGCTCGAGATCATCGATAAGAATGAGCCGTTTGGCAAGAAAACCATGACCAGAACCGAAGCTATTGCGCTGTTCAACCGCGAAGGCTATCCCGAAAAAGCAAGACTTCTGAAAAACCTCAATACCGACAAGGTCGGCATCGTTTCATGCTGGAAATACATCGACCTCGACTTCGGCGCTATGGTACCTTCTGCCGGCTATCTGAAGACTTTCGACCTCAAGCAGTATGCCCAGGGCTTCGTTCTGCTTTTCCCTGAGCATGAAGATCCGACGACTCCGGCCCAGATTCGCCGGCAGCCAAAGATTTTTCAGGCTTACCGCGAAACCAAAAACTGGGGCAAAATTCTTGAAGTAAACAATGTCGGCCGTCTCAACGAAAAGATCAAAGACGGCGGCATTTCTGACTTCATCAAAACCGCCGAAGCCCTGCATTCAAAAAAAATTCAGGCAATTGCCGACGAAATCTCGAGCCACAGCTCGATTCGCATCGTATTGATCGCCGGCCCGTCGAGCTCTGGTAAAACCACCTTCAGCAAGCGCCTCTGCACACATCTGAAGGTTAACGGTCTCAGACCGGTAGCCCTCTCCCTCGACAATTATTTTCTCGATCGCCAGCACACACCACGTGATGAACATGGCGACTACGATTTCGAATCGATTTACGCCCTCGACCTCGAACTTTTCAACCAGCATCTTAAAGAACTGCTCGACGGCAAAGTCGCTCAGATACCAGAATTCGACTTTCACACCGGCCATCGCAAGGACAAAACCGACCCGATGCGCATCAATGAAGACCAGATTATCATCATCGAAGGCATTCACGGCCTCAACGACGAACTCACCAGATCTGTACCGGCTGACTGCAAATACAAAATCTACATCAGCGCCCTCACCCAGCTGGTTATCGATGATTACAACCGCATCGCCACCACCGATACCCGCCTGATCAGACGAACGGTGCGTGACAGCAAATACCGCGGCTATTCAGCCGAAGACACTATCAGCCGATGGGGTTCTGTGCGCCGCGGCGAAGAACGCAACATTTTCCCGTTTCAGGAATGCGCGAACACCGTTTTCAATTCTGCAGTTCCTTACGAATGGGCGATTCTGCGGCCGATCGCCGAGCCTCTTTTCCTCGATATTCCGCCCGAAAGCCCCTGCTACTCACAGGCTAGACAGATACTGCGAACCCTGTCATTCTTTGCGCCGCTTGATCCGAAAGAAGTGCCGCCAACTTCGATTCTGCGTGAATTTATCGGCGGCAGTTCGTTCCAGTATTAATGAGGTTCCAGCCTGTATCCTCTGAGGCATAAACGCTGGAATGACGCGAATATAAGCGCAAATGTGACAAAGAGCTATAAAACTCCCGCTCCGGCGGGAGTTTTTGTTATAATGCCGATGCAAAATTTACCAACAAGGCCTGAAAAATGAGCAAACCTGATATGAAAGCACTGCTGGAAAAAGTATTAACTGATTTTCCACCGGTTAAGCGCACAACAGCTGACCCGATACAGTTTCCGCGCTGGTTTTTCGAGCAAAAACGCCCTCTGGCAGAGATTGAAGCAGTGGCGGTTTTTTCAGCAATGCTTGCTTATGGCTCAGCCGCACAGTTCATAAAGAAAATTGAAGAAACGATGCAGAAATGCGACCGGCAGTTCTTGAAATTGATAACCGGTTCAAAGGCCGATGCTTTTGCCTGGCCCGGCTACCGTCTGAGCACCGGCCCTGAAATCGGCATGTTTGCCGGTGGTGTTGGCCGTGTAATAAAAAAACATGGCAGCCTGAAAGCCGTTTTTATGCAGGGTTACGCGCCAGAAAACAGCATTCAGAAGGGTCTGACGGCATTGCATCGGGCGCTGATCGAAGAGATTTCGACCAGACAGCAACCGCTGCCGCGCGGCGTAAGGCATCTGCTGCCAGATCCGGCGGCCGGTGGCTGCGCCAAGCGCTGGCACATGTTTCTGCGCTGGATGGTGAGACGCGAGGATGGCGTCGACATGGGTGTCTGGTCGGAGGTAGACCCGGCCCGACTGCTTATTCCGCTCGACCGGCACATCAGCCGGATTGCCCGCAATCTGGGTCTGACCAGTCGCAACGCCGATGACTGGAAAACCGCCGAGGAAATTTCGCAGAATCTTCGTAAATTTTCGCCCGATGACCCGATCAAGTATGATTTTGCGCTCTGCCACCTCGGCATTGCCGGCGAATGCACCCACGGCAAAGACCAGACCCTGTGCGGCAGGTGTCTGCTCGCCCCCGTCTGCAAAGCCGCCCGGAAAATCAGACCCTGATCAAAGTGATTCCCAATAATTCTTAAAACTCATCTCAATAAGCTAATTATATTCAACTGGTTGTCTTTTTTAAGAAGCAGCTTCGGCCTATCAGCCGGGTTGCTTTTTCTCCAGCGATTCGCTTCGCTCACAAGCTTACGAAAAAGCAATCCCGTCTTCTCGCCTCGCAATTCTTATACAGGAGCATACGGTTTTTGACCGAGACTTGATGGCGATTACCAGTTGCGGGTTTATGTGGTTGAAGGGTTTGTGGTAGTATCAGAACGAAGTTTAACCAGGAGTCGAACATGCTCAGCATCAATGAATTTTTTGCCCGTCTGAATGAATTCCCCTGCCCCGAGCTTTTCAATATCGAGCTCGAAGGCTTTGACCGCATCGAAAACATCTGGGATGTTCTAAAGCGCATACAGAAGGGTTTTGTGGCTGGCAAAGTGCAGCCCGGCATTCACGGAACCGTTGAAGAAGGCGCATTTGTCCGGGGCAATGATATTTATATCGGCAAAGGCAGCATCGTTGAGGCCGGCGCCATGGTCTGCGGCCCCGCAATTATCGGTGAGAACGTCGAAATCAGACACGGCGCCTTCGTCAGGGGACATGTCATTATTGGCAACGGTGCGGTCGTCGGCCATTCAAGCGAAGTGGTAAGATCTGTATTCATGCCGGGCGCCAAGGCGCCGCACTTCAATTATGTCGGCGATTCCATTCTCGGCACCCACGTCAATCTTGGCGCCGGCACCAAGCTGTCGAACCTGAAAAATGACGGCAGCAATGTAAAAACCAGGATTGGTGAGCACATTGTCGACACCAGCATCAGAAAATTCGGTGCTATCCTTGGCGACAACTGCCAGCTCGGCTGCAATTCGGTAACTAACCCGGGCACGATCATGGAACCCAACTGCAAGGTTTACCCCTGCGCCAGCATCCAGGGTCATTTCGAACGCGGCTCGATCGTAAAACTGCGCCAGAACATCGAAACCGCAGTTTTAATCTAACCCATTAATTTGCATTGTTATATAAGAGCCATTGAATTCTTTTCACCGGTTCGGCGGCGCAGCCTATCAGCCGGGTTACTTTTTTGCTGACAGGAGGTCAGCGATACTCGGCAGCATCAGGATAGATGCTGCCGGGTGCTCCAGCTATTTAATTCCCAAGTTTTCGCTCAGCAGAACCGCTCTATCCTGCGCGGTTCTGCATAAGCACATCCTGTGCTAAACAAGCTTACGAAAAAGTAATCCCGGCTTCTCTCTGCGCCTGGCTCAGGAAATTTTCAAATAAGCTCTTGAACAGATATGACCTTATAAAGCCAGCTCATAATAAACCTGACAAAATTAATATTCGATGCCGGGGCGGGCTTTTATGCCCTTGTCGAAATAGTGCTTCTGTTTGACCATGCTGGTCACCAGATCGGCTTTTTCGAGTAGTTCCTCGTCGTCGCAGCGACCGGTCAGCACCAGCTCCAGCTCTTCTGGCGTATTTTCGATCAGCTGCAGAAGACTCTGTTTTTTCAGCATACCGTAGGTCATGGTGCTGAGAGCTTCATCGAGGACGAGAAGGTCGTATTTGCCCGACCTGACCATGTCGAGGGCCAGCTGAATGCCACGATCGGCCTCGGTAATATCGCTGTCGATAACGCCGAAGCGAAAGCTGCCGTCTGGTTTCATGCGCTCATTGCCGGTGATATGGTATTCAATGCCCAGGCGATCGAGCACCACCAGTTCGTTATGCCGGTAGGTTTCGCTGCCCTTGTCGAAAAAAATAACCCCCACTCTGCGGCCAGAACCGTAAGCTCTGATCATCAGACCAATCGCCGCAGTGGTTTTGCCTTTTCCATCACCGATATAAGCATGAATCATTTATTTGCCTCTATTTTCAGAAGGTTATGTCGAATTCAGTTCCGAATAACGGGTCTTCATCGATCTTCGGAGTCGAGGGTGCAGTAGTAACAGGTTTTGAGCCGGTCGTTGCAGCAGCTGCCGGCGTTGCGAACGGATTATCATCTTCAGGGAAAATGGCGTTCGTGCCTGTCTGAGCCGGTTTCGCCGGTTGCGCGGCAGGTGCGGCAGCAGGCACCGTTGCTGGAGTTGTGCTCACAGAAGAATTGCCAGAAGAGGCAGCAGTTGCGGCGACTGAGGTGGCCGGAGTTTCTGCAAACGGATTTTCTGGTTCAGTTTTTTGCGGAACAGCGGCAACCATGGTCTCTGTTTTCTTACCTGCCGGCTCTGGTGCATGCGCGATGAATTCGGCTTTTGCCGGGGCCTTGTCAAGACTGGCAATTTCGAAGGGCCTTTTTCGCTCGCCGCTCATGTCCCAGATTGTGTAGACCGGTTTCCAGTCGATGTCGTGCGCGCCGCGCACGACTTTGCGCATGATAAAGAAATCGCCTTCGGTCACCAGCGGCAGCATGGTTGCCATAAAGGGGCGGCGCCAGTAACCACCGGTGTCTTTGCGCTGAAAGTCCATGAGAACGAAGTAGTTGCCTTCTTTATAGAGCAACCGTTCGATGCGCACCGGCACATGATCAAACAGCGAGGCACCCGGGCACCAGACCAGCAGCATATACTTCTCAAAGTCGATCATTGGCGCCGGTTCGTCTGAACCCGATTTTTCCCAGAAGCGAAGCAGATCGTGAATATCGCGAATCAGAAAAAACGGCCTTTCGGCATTATAGGTGCTGTTGCGACCCTGCCACTCGTTATAGACCGGCAGTTCTTTTACCTGCGCGGGCAGACTGCCGGCACAGGCAAGCAGAAGGGCAAAAGCCAGAAGCGGCCGCCACATTTTTCTGATGGCTGACGTCATTTATCTGATCTCCAGACCTTCTTTGGTCGGCACAATTTCGAGACCGTTGAAAATCACTATCGCTTCAAGAATTTCGTGCCAGGGGCGGTCACGAAGAGAGCAATAGAGCGGCATAAGAACCGGCTTTTGCCAGATTATTCTGACGCCGGTGTCAAAGGCGAGTTTCTGTAGAACCTGATCGATCGGCTTGCCTTCACTGATGACGCTGCCGGTTCCGTTCAGGGCCGGAAACCACTCTGCCAGAGTTTTGCTGCGATATTTGTGAATGCGCTCCATGAAGATTTTCCAGCCGGTGCCCTGCACATGCACAGGAGCGACGAAAATCAGACCGCGGCGCGGGTAAAAGCGGTGATGCGGGGTTACCACGTGTTCCATCATCGCTTCGAGAGTTCGCACATGCTGCCTGACCGCGTTCTGCGAACCGGTCGAACTGTGGCAGACGTAGTCTTTGCGATGCGCCATTGCCACCATTCGGGTCATTTTTGAGATCGGCATCGGCAGAGTCCAGATTACGTCGGTTCTGTCCTTGTTCGGCAGACTGGTTTCGGGAACAAGAGCGTGGTATTGCTTTGCCTGCGGGCGATAAAGCACAACGCTGTCGTGGCGCACTGCAACCACGCGCAGATCGGTTCCGATCATAAAACCGGCGGTTACCAGCATTTCGTGGCCCTGCCAGTTAAGCCAGGCGGCGCCGTCTTCGCCGAAGCTGACGAGGCCCTGCACTTTTATTTCGTCGGGGTTCTTGATCATCAAGGCATCAGACTGAACGGGGAAAAGCGTAATCAGCACCAGTAGCACGATAATGCTGCGAATAAGCGAAAGTTTTTTCATGAACGATTCCTTTCACACAAAGCAATAAACAATTTTAGCATACTGCACTAATTTATTATAGAATACCTGATCAGGCAATAGCCACGGAAAACCGACAAAACTTTGCCGGGTCGAAGGGAATTACACCCAGTACCCGGTGCTGCCGGTCGGTGCCGTCGCTGCTTGTAGATCTAAATCAGTGAGGCCAATGATGAAGCTTTATCTGCTGCTTGCGATTCTGACCGCGATGTCTGCGGTGACCATTGTCAGTGCCGGAACCGACACCCCCCCTACCCCACCGGTGGCCAAAAAAGAGCCAAAAATCACCGAAAAACACGGACACAAGCTCGTAGACCCCTATGCCTGGCTGCGCAATCGCGAAAGCCCGGAAGTCATGAAGTATCTGAAGGCCGAAAACCTTTATACCGAAGAAATGATGAAAGATACCGAAGAGCTGCAGAACCAGCTTTTCGAGGAAATGAAAAGCCGCATCAAGGAAACCGACCTTTCGGTGCCGCAGCGCATCGACACCTACATGTATTACAGCCGCACCGAAGAGGGCAAGCAGTATAAAATTCACTGCCGACGCGGCGTTGAAGAAGGCGCTCCAGAAGAGATCATCTTCGACGAAAACAAATATGCTGCAAACAAACCATATTTTGCAGTCGGCACCCTGAAGGTAAGCCCTGATCACAATATTCTCGCCTATTCAACCGATACTTCGGGCGCTGAAAAGTTCGAGCTTGGCTTCATCAATCTGGCCACCGGTGAGACCTATGCCGACCGCATAGCTTCAACCACCTACGGTGTTCAGTGGGCGGCTGACAACAAAACCGTGTTCTATACCCTGATGGATGACACCGGTAGAGCCTGCCTGATCAAGCGGCATGTTCTCGGCACGCCCGTTAAAGAAGACAAAGACGTTTATGAAGAAAAAGACGGCCAGTTCTGGACCGGCATCGGCAAAAGCCGCGACCACAGATTTCTTCTGATTTCATCGAGCAGCTCGACGACCTCTGAAGTGAGATTTCTCGATGCCCGAACCCACGAAGGCGAATTCAAGATTTTCAGACCGCGCGAAAAAGGCATTGAATACGGTCTGATCTGCCATGGCGACTATTTTTACATTCTCACCAACGAAAACGCTGTCAATTTCAAGATCATGCGCACTAAATTCGACAATATCGCCTCAGCCAGCTGGGAAGAATTCGTTCCGGCCCGCGATAATGTTCTTATCGACGACCTTGATGAATTTTCGGGGCACCTGGTGATTTCAGAACGCGAAGATGGCCTGCAGAAAGTTCGTTACTACGATTGTAAAACCGGTGAATTCAAGTTTATTCCGTTCGAAGAAGCGGTTTACAGTGTCAGTCTCGACGCCAATCCTGAATTTGACACCAATCTGGTGCGTTACCGTTATTACTCGCTCACCACGCCAGAGTCAGTCTTCGATTTCGACATGAATGCCGGCAAAGCCGAGCTGAAAAAAGAAACCGAAGTGCTTGGGACATTCAAAAAAGAAAACTATCATGCAGAGCGTATTTTTGCCAAAGCCGCCGACGGTGTAATGGTGCCGATTTCGCTTGTTTATCGCCGCGACATGCACGGCAAGGAACCGGCCAATCTCTACCTGACCGCCTACGGCTCTTACGGCTCGTCTTACGACCCGTATTTTTCTTCTATACGACTGTCACTTCTCGACAGAGGCTTCACCTATGCCATAGCACATATCCGCGGCGGGCAGGAAATGGGCCGCCCCTGGTATAACGATGGCAAGCTGCTGAAAAAGAAAAACACTTTCACAGACTTTATTGCCTGCGCCGAGCACCTGGTAAGTGCTGGCTACACCACAAAGCAGAAACTGGTCATCAACGGCGGCAGTGCCGGCGGGCTGCTGATGGGCGCAGTGGTGAACATGCGGCCTGACCTGTTCAAAGCCGTGATTGCCGATGTACCTTTCGTCGATGTCATGAACACGATGCTCGACCCGAGCCTGCCACTGGTTCGTGAAGAATACGAAGAATGGGGCAATCCCGAAGAAAAAGAATATTTCGAATACATGCTTTCCTACTCGCCTTATGACAACGTCAGCGCTCAGAATTACCCTGACATGCTGGTCACCGGCGGGCTGAACGATCCGCGCGTCTCGTTCTGGGAACCGGCCAAGTTCGTGGCCAAACTGCGCGACACGAAAAAAGACAAGAACCTGCTGCTGCTCAAAACCAACCTCGATGCCGGTCATGCCGGTGCATCCGGCCGTTACGATTACATCAAGGAAATAGCGTTCGAATATGCCTTTATCTTCAAGGTTTTCGGCGTAAAATTCTGAGTCGATTGTAAAAGAACCGGCCGCTGGCTTATCGCCAGCGGCCGGTTTTATTTCAGCCACGGATTAACACGGATAAACGCCGATGCAGCAGGTAAAGCCCCAAACTTTACCAGTCAGAATTCTTCGGGTTTTTGCTGCACTTCGAGCATTTCGTCGAGCATGGTGAGATGAAAAATTCTATAGACGCCGGGGCTGCAGTTGATGACCCGCAGTCGCTGATCAGCCTTCTTTTTGTTGAAAAGCTCTTTATAGTAGGCAAAAATTGCCAGGCCGGCACTGGCCATGAATTCGACTTCGTCGAGGTCAAAAATCAGTTCGCAGGCATCTTCTGCCTTGTGCTCTTCGAGAATCTTTTTGAGGTTTTTTACCGTCAGCTGGTCGACTTCACCTTTGAGTTTAACGATAATCTCGCCGGGTCGCTCGTCTGATACAATGATTTCAAGAAGGTTTTTATGCATGGTTAGATTCCTGTAAAGTAGCCGATTATCAAGAGAACGGCGCCGCCAAGACCCGTAAAAAAAGGCACGTGGTGACTGCGGTAATCGACAAAGAATGTGTAATAAACACTGTAAAACGGAAAAGCCACCAGAGCAAGCGCTCCGAGAACAACATCTTTTTTCAAGGCTTCGCCGACGATCCAGATAGAGCTCATCATCAGCATAAGGGTGCCCGCAAGCACCAGCAACGCGCCCATTGGCAAACCTCCTGATCGTTCTGCCTTAACATTAACTCATTTTCTGCAGAATGCCAATAATATTTCTTTTTCGCACCGGCGGGTCTTGTTGCTGTTTGCTATCAGAAGAATTTCGTCTATAATAGAAAAATGCAATCTGAAGGAGTCTGAGCATGGCTGACAAGCCCGACCTTTTTTCGAGACTGTTTCGCAAAACCCAGGATCACAAGAAAAGTCTTGAGCAGAAAGCAAAGCCGGTCACGCCGGGTAAGCCCCCGGTGCAAGGGCCAACCGGCCAGGGGGCAGCAGGCAAGCCCGCCACTCCGGCCACAAAAACGCCTGATAACGGGCCAGCCAAGATAAAAACTTCTTTGAGCGGCAGCAAGCTCGATCTCTATCAGACCTGTCCGAAGAAATTCTATTTTACGCATATCAGGCGTCTGCAGCGCCCCGCAGGGGCCAGCCCGCACCTTTCATTCGACCAGACCCTGCATAAAACCATGGCAGCCTTCTATCGCAGCAAGAAAGCCGATGAGCCGTTCAAACTCGACAGACTGCTGGCCCTGCTCACCGAAAACTGGGACCCGCGCGGCTACGAGTCACCCGCCCAGGAAGCAGAATTCCGGCTGCAGGCCGAAAACGGCCTGCGGGCATATTTTGACAAATACTGCAAAGGCCCTTCACGCCATATCGAAGTCGATTATTTTTTCAAGGTCGATATCGCCGGTGGCGAATATACCGGCAAAATAGACCGCGTTGACCGCAACCCCGACGGTTCGATCGAACTGATCGACTATAAATCGGGCAAACAGCCCTATGGCGGCGTCGAGGAACTCGAAAAAGCACTGGCCACGCAGATGCTGTTTCTTGCGACTGATTCGATATGGCCCGGCAAGGTCAAAAGAATAACCTATATTTATCTCAAGGACGGCAGCAGTCTAAGCGTGCTGCGCAACAACAACGAAATGGCCGTCGCCCGCAAGCGCTATCTCGACATCGGCGAAGCCATTTATCAGGGCAAGTTTGAGCCGATAAGATCGTCTGCCTGCGGTTACTGTGAGTTTCAGGATACCTGCCCGGTAGGTCAGATTCCGGCTCTCAATGCTTCCAAGATCAGATCTTTTCTGGATTGCCCGCATAAATATGCGGCCATTTATGTCAAGCACCTCAAAAGCGGCCAGAATGACGAGCCTTCGATCGATCTGGCCCTTGACAGACCGTTGCATGACGCTCTCGCCCATTTTCATCGTGATTACCGGCCGTCAACCGAACAGGGGCCAGAAAGTGCCCTGTTCACGGCCTTCTATAAGATGATTCCGGCTGACCTGCCCGAAGAGATGCAGACCGAGATCAAGAATTCGGGGCGCGAATATCTGGCGAATTATCTCAATCGGCTGTTTCCGAAATCGCGAACCAAGCTGGTCAATGAGTTCATCGAATTCAACACCGATTCATTCTGCTTTCAGACTACCATTGACCGCATTGACAGTGATCATGAAGGTAATCTGGTGCTGATCGATTACAAAACCGGCAAAAGGCTTATGACCCAGGCCGACCTGCTGACTGACCCGGTGATTTCGGCGGTCTGCGCGGCTGCTGACAACCGCTGGCCCGGTAAAGTAAAAAGCTTCGCCTGCGTCTTTCTCAGGCACGGTGAAGAAGTTCGTATCAGCATTGGTGATGCGATGCTGCGCAAGGGCAGACAGTTGTTGCAGAGCATTGGCGAGCAGATCAGACGCAAGAACTTTGAGCCCCTCGGCGGCCCTGCCTGTGCCACCTGTGTCGCTGCATCGGTCTGTGGCGAAAAGCGGCTGATCGTTTCGATGTCGAAAATTCAGACGCTGCGCGAATGCCCGCGCCGCTATCAATTCCGCTATATCACCAAGGCTCCGGTTCCTGACAAGGAAAAGCCGGCCCTGGTTCTTTACCAGCTGCTGCAGTCAATGCTGCAGGAATACATCAGCGGCGGCAGGTTCATCGAAGCGGGCGCGCTTCTCGAAAAGGCAGCGCAAAAGCTCGGAAAAGACGTAGAACTCAGCCCAGAAGGTCGCGACGAGGTTCTGGGCAAAGCCTATACCGCCTTCAACAATCTTAACGAGCTGATCAGAAACGCTTTTCCGAAAGTGCATTCTATCGGTGAGCAGGCCCGCATTGGCTATGAAGAGCTGGTTCTGACCACCCGCTTCGACCGAATCGACCTGCTGCCGAACGGCAATTTCCATGTGATCATTTATAAAACCGCAAAAAGAGCGATGACCACGCATGAGGCCAGGCTTGATCTGAGCGGCATTTACAACTGGTTTATCGCCGACCGCCTCTACCCCGGCCGCGTCGAAAAGCTTTCTTATGTCTACCTGCTCACCGGTGACGTGATTCCGTTCACGCCAACCTCACAGGATGTCGAAAAGCTCAAGCTGTCGTTCACCGAATTCATCAGGGAAAATCTCGAAGCGACCTTCGAGGGCCAGCGCAACCCGCTGTGCAGCTACTGCGATTATCTCGAAATCTGCGACGACGCGAAAAGCATGCTGCTGTCGCCGAGCAAGATCAGCTGTTTCCAGTCATGTGCGTTGAAATACCGCATGAAGTATATCGAGCGGGTTCCGAAAGAAGCCCGGCCGACGCCGAATCTCAGCTTTGACCGGTCGATTCATTTCGCACTGCGCGATTTTCACGAGAATTACGAGCGCGGGCGGGTCAAGGCCAACCCGTTCAGGGGCATTCTCAACAAATACTGGATTCCTGACGGTTACGCCGACCAGGAAGAGGAGGAGCGCTTCAAGGTGCGTGCCAACGTGATGCTTGAGGAGTATTTCAAGGGTCTCGACGGCAGCGAAAACCCGGTAATGTTCGAGACTGGCGCCAAATGGAGCTGGAACGGCGTCGACACCGTGGTGCAGATCGACCGCATCGACCAGCTGCCTGATGGCAAGCTCGAAATCATCGATTACAAAACCGGCAAGAAAGTGCCGGATGAGCGCGTCATCAATGAAGACGCGAGCCTGATGAACATGTTTCTCGCCGCCAATCAAAAATGGCCGGGGCGCATCGCCAAAGTTTCGTATCACTATATGTCGAACAACAAACGCTACAGCCTGACGCCGACCGAAGCCGACATTCAGGCGCACAAGCTGAAAATGGCCGATCTGGTGACCTCGATCAATAAAAATGAATTTGAGCCGAAAAAAGGTTCGCTCTGCGCCTGGTGCGAGTTTTATGGCCCCTGCCCCGAATGGAAGGTCAAGCCGCACGAAATGGCCGGCGAAACGCAGGAACAGTTCAGACAGCGCATCAGGCTCAGCTACTCGAAGATGAGCCTCTATCTCAACTGCCCGCGCTCTTATCGCAAGCTCTACATTGACAAAGTGCCACCGAAGCCGCAGCCGTTCTTCAGCTTCGGCACAACGATTCACGAGACCTTCGAGCGCGTTTACGACCCGGTCAACCCGATTCCGAAACCTTCACTCGAACGGGTTCTCGAAATCTTCGAAGAAGTGCGCATGACACATCGCGAGGGCTTCGACTCTGACGCCACCGAAGAACAGTATCGCCAGGACGGCATCAGGCAGATAAAGATGTATTACAACCATTTCATCAAAGACTGCGAATTCAAACCCGCCTACTCGATCGAAGATTATTTCGAGATTCCGTGCGGCAAATACGCAGTAATGACCGGTTTCATCGACCGCATCGACAAGCTTGAAGACGGCACTTACGAAATTCTCGATTACAAGACCGAGCCCACCATGCGTACTCAGGATGCCATCGATCATGACAAACAGCTGAGTATTTATTACTGGGCCTGTGAAGACACGCTCGGTCTGAAGATCAGCAAACTGTCGCTGTTGATGCTCGATCACGATGTAAAACTCGAGACCCGGCGTACCCGCGACGATATTCCGAAAGTTGTCGAGACGATCGACAAAACCGCTTATGAAATGATTCACGAAAAAGAGTTCGCGCCACGCAAGAACAAATACTGCAAGAGCTGCGATCATTTGCATGACTGCCCGTTGCGCGACGAAGTCCTCGCCGACGAATCTCTGATTTCGATGAAAAAATTCTGACGGCAATAAACAGAGCGCCCCGGGCCAGATAACGGCCCGGGGCGCTTTATTTCGCGGCGGTTTCCGGTCAGGGAACGAAGGTTAGTTCGAAGGCCTGGGTGTTGGTTTTGTGGTGGTTGATTTCCATATAGAAAATCATCTGGTGAATTCCGAGGGGGGCGCTGGCGATATCATCGTGGGCAAAGGGAATTTCTGCCCCCCACTGCCCGGCTGTTTCATTTGTGCCGATTTTTGTTACCACTTTAATTGGCTCGTTAAACCTGCGATAAAAGGCTTCGGTATCTGATGCGACGCAGGCAGTCGTGGTAGCTGTGGTGGTGGCAATCTGTCCGAGGAGCGAAAACCTGATATCACGGCTGAGAGTCGCGACGCCCGAAGCAATGATGCCGATCGGCTCGGTTTTGGGGTTCTGAATGGTTCTGACAAAACCGACGTAAGCGGTGATAGTCGAAACGACGCCCGGACTTGTCCAGTCGCAGGTCAGTTTGAGAATCCCGCCACTGCAGCGTGAGATTCTGGTCGCATTGGCTTTCAGGTTCGACACCGTCGGAGTTACATAGGAAGGGTACCAGGGTGCAACCGGGTCTTCGATGGCACCGGTTTTTTCGGTGCAGCCCGAAGCCGCCAGCGCGGTAATGACGACGATCAGCAGCAATATCAGTCTGGTCTGCGGGCAGCAGAATGCCGGTGTATTTTTCATAATCCCCTTATCGGTCGAAAGCGACAGGTTATTTACTCAAAATCTCCCGCAGCAAATTCAATCAATCATTAATAATTTATTGGCAATGGCGGGTGAATCATTCTAGAATGTCGTGGTTAATATTTATGCACGGAAAGGAATTTTCATGAGTCTGCAAAATAATCCACTGATGGCACGCGAAGGCCTGCCGAGATTTGATCTGATCACACCCGAACATGTTGTTCCGGCCATGGAAGCGACCCTGGTCGAAGTCGAAAACAGACTGCAGCAGATTGAAGCGAATGTCGTTCCAACCTGGGAAGGGCTGTGTCAGCCTCTTGAAGATCTTGATCTGCCGTTCGAATACACCTGGGGGGTCATCAATCACCTGGTAAGCGTCAAGAATTCCGATGCGCTGCGCAAAGCACATCAGGAAGTTCTGCCGAAGGTCATTGGCTTCAGCCTGAGAATGTCTCAGAGCAAACCGGTCTATGAAGGTCTGAAAAAGCTCAGAGCCAGCGCTGAATATGAAAAGCTCAACGATGCCCGCAAACGCATTATCGAAAAGAAAATCAAGGCCGCCGAGCATGCCGGCGTAGGTCTTGAGGGCGCAGCCAAAGAACGCTTCAATGAGATCATCAACCGCAAGTCAAAGCTGGGCACCGACTTTTCAAACAATGTTCTCGATGCCACCAAGGCTTATGAACTGATCATTACCAGCAAAGCCGACACAGAAGGCTGGCCGAGCAATCTCAAACAGCTTGCCGCACAGTCATACGCCAAAGAAAAAGGCCAGCCAGGGCAGAAAGCTGATCCCGAAAACGGCCCATGGCGCATTACCCTCGACTACCCGAGTTCAGGGCCGTTCCTGCAGCACAGTCGCAACCGTGAACATCGCCAGCAGGTTTATCACGCGATGATGACCCGGGCGTCGAACGGCAAATTCGACAATTCAGAAATTATCAGCGAGCTTCTCAAGCTGCGCCGTGAAGAAGCGCAGATTCTGGGCTTTAAAACCTTTGCCGAACTGAGCCTCGATACCAAGATGGCTCCGGGCGTGGCTGCGGTTGAAAAAATGTTTCAGGAGCTGGAGAAACCGGCGCGACCGTTTGCCGAAAAGGAACTTGCCGAACTGAAAAAAATGGCGGCCGATTCTGGTCAAAAAGAACCGCTCGCGCACTGGGATGCCGCCTTCTGGTCTGAAAGACTGCGCGAGAAGCTCTATGATTATACCGACGAGCAGCTGCGACCGTATTTTCCCCTGCCCCGCGTTCTTGATGGTCTTTTCAGCCTCAGCGAAAGGCTCTTCGGCATCAAAATCGTCAAATCGGCGATGCAGGATGTGCCGAAATGGCACGAAGACATTGAATTTTTCGACATCAACAACGAAACAGGGCAGACCATTGCTCATTTTTACCTCGATCCATATTCGCGCCCGGCCGAAAAACGCGGTGGTGCCTGGATGAACGAATGTTTTGGCCGTCGCATCATCAGTGGAAAAGTGCGCCTGCCGGTCATTTATCTCGTCTGCAATGGCACGCCGCCGATCGATGGCCGGCCTTCACTGATGAGTTTTGGTGAAGTCACCACCCTGTTTCATGAATTCGGGCACGGCTCACAGGGTATGTTGACGATGATCGATGAGGCTGAAGCCGCCGGTATCAATGGCGTTGAGTGGGATGCGGTCGAGCTGGCGAGCCAGTTCATGGAAAACTGGTGCTACAACCGCCCGACCCTGCTTGGCATGGCCAAACATTATGAAACCGGCGAAACCCTGCCCGAAGATCTTTTCAAAAAAATCACTGCGGCGAAGAATTTCCGCTCCGGCTCAGCAATGCTGCGCCAGCTTGAATTCGGCAAAACCGACATGTTTCTGCACCATTACTTTGATGTGAATGGTTCTGAATCGCCGTTTGTCGCCGCCCGGCGCATTGCCGCCGAAACGGCCGTCATGCCGCCATACGAGCATGAACGCTTTCTCTGCAGCTTTACCCACATCTTTTCAGGCGGATATTCTGCCGGCTACTACAGCTACAAATGGGCGGAGGTCCTCAGCGCCGACGCATTTGCCGCTTTCGAAGAAGCCGGTCTCGACAACGAAGACGCGGTCAAAAAACTGGGGCGGAAGTATCGCGATACCGTGCTTTCGCTTGGTGGCAGCAAACACCCGATCGAAGTTTACCGGATGTTCCGTGGCCGTGATGCCTCAACCGAAGCCCTGTTGAGACATTCGGGCCTGAAGGGCTGAATGCTGGCAGATCATGTTCTTTCCACTGCATGACCAGAATAATGAAGCAGTTAAAACAGTTCCGATAATCAGTTATCTGGTTATCGGACTGTGCCTGCTCGTTCATCTCTACACGGTCATCCTTGGCTTTGGGGCTTCGGGTCGCAGCAACCTCGTTCATTTCATTTACCGGCATGGTCTGGTTCCCTCGGCTTTTTTCGGGGACCAGACCAGTTACCCGATCCAGCTGCAGAACTTTGTTTCAGACAAAGAGCAGCGAAAGATAGCGGAACAGATCGGGCCGGGCGGCTTTGAACTGTTTAGGCCTGACCTGATGATGGTAAAATCATCGACCCTCTGGCTCTATCTGATGCCGTTCACCTGTATTTTTCTGCATGCGGGCTGGATGCATCTGATAACGAACATGTGGTTTTTCTGGATTTTCTCCGACAATGTCGAAGAAAAGATGGGTTCGCTGCAATTTGGCATCTTTTATGTGGTGGTCGGCATTTTTTCGAGTCTGGCCCACGCTCTGCTGCAAAGCGGGTCAACAGTGCCTCTGATTGGCGCCAGCGGCGCGGTCAGTGGCGTTATGGGCGCCTATCTGGTTCTGTTTCCGCGCAATCGCATAACCAGTTACTTTTGCCCGGTATGGTTCTTTATCAGACGCATCGATGTGCCTGCCATCGTGGTGCTTGGCTTTTACTTTCTGCTGAACATGCTGCAGATGTCGCAATCAGATAAAATCGGGGCAAATATCGCCTTTGACGCCCATATTTTCGGGTTTATCGCCGGCACCGGTCTCGCAACCCTTTTCAAGAGAGCCCGGCAGAGCTAAGTTCATGCCTGGTCGGCTTTCTGGCTCATCAGATAGTAGATGACCAGATTTGAATAAATGATCGGGGCAAGGCAGATTTCAGATACAATTGAAAGAGCCTGAATTAAAATCACACTTATCAGAGCCGGAAGCACCGGCATGAAAAAAGTCATTATTTCGGTTGAAGTACCGGTGATAATGGTCATGATAAAAGTGGCGAAAATGAACAGTGAGCCGAGTTTGAGGCGATCGCGATTATAATATCGGTCAGCGACGTCAAAAGCGTCAAGTTTCGGAGAAATGACTGAAGCCGGCTCGACCAGAAGGTAGCGAAAATAGGCACCACCCATGACCAGCAGGCCGACAATCATGGCACACATTACGCCGATCGACCAGATGATTCCCTGACGCCCGAACATGGTGGCAGCTCCGATGATCGAGGCAGTGCATAAAACGGCGATTATCAGCCACAGACCCAGCATCAGATGCTTTTTCAGGGAATTCGCAAACACCGCGCTGAAAAGTCCGGCAGATTTTTCGCGAATCTTATCGCTGTCTAATTCACGGCCATGAATGTAGTCTTCAATCATCAGGGTGATGATAATTTTCCACTCTACCATCATCTGCAGCGATTTATAGCCGTAGTAGGGAACGAAAAAAATCATAAAAAAGCCGGCCACCGGGGGGCTTGCGGCCATAAAGGCCAGGCAGATGCCGCCAAGAACGGCAAAGCCGGCAAGCCATTTGCCGAACTGAACAAGCGTTTTGACAGAAAAAGTATAAACATGCTTTTGATACAGGCGCATGGTGACGTCGAAAATTTCGCTGACAGCCGCTTCTTTAGAAGGAAGCATCGAAAAAAGTTTCTGCGGCACAAGCGAACACAGGCTGCCTTCGACGCGACCGAGTTCGATTCTCAGCAAAGAGAAGGTTCTGGAATCAATCGAGGCCCTGGCATTGAAAAAGTCAAAGGCATAGGCGGCCAGCACCGCATCTTTTCGCGCCACCAGGCTTTCGCGTTCGATTTTCAGCAACTGCTCTTCTGAAACCATTTTTGCGCTTTCCGGCAGCGACAACGAAGCATGATCACCAGCGGCAGCTTTTTGCAGGAGTGCATCGACAGTTTTCAGTTCGCTTTCAAGCTGTGAAAGCACTTCGAGAGTTCTCGCATCGACAATTTTCAATTCAAGGCAGCGACTGGCGAGAGTCAGCAAAGCCATCCTTTCGTTTTGAGGCGTTCGTTCAATCTGGATTTTGTCGGGCATTTCGGAAATGGCGCCCGAACTGGAACGAATCAGATTAATGAGCCCTGCAAAAGCCACATCCAGGCTGTTGTCAAAAAATGAATCGCGATTTCTTTCGAGCTGTATCTGTTTTTCGACGTCACGCAGAAAGGCCGAAGCGCCACTTACTCTGGCAGCAGCGTAGGTCTGCAACACTGCAAAGGCCTTATCGCGCAATCGCGGATTTGGATCGCGCAGAAGCTTTTCGAGCAGCGGGATGGCCAATGCTTCTCTGATCTGCGAAATTACATAAATCACGCTGTGCTTGAAAGATTCGCGTCCACGGGCAAGCATGCGTTTCAGCTCAGCAACGACATCGATTTTTCTGGCCTTTTCCAGGGCAAGCAGGGCGTTGGCGACAACACGGCTGTTATGGTCTTCAAGAAGTGGCAGCAACACTTCTGCGGCCTTCGCCAGGTCGATCATAGCAAGAGCTTCAACCGCATTCGCTCTGACGCGGTCATCCTGGTGCATCAACAGCAGGCGTGAACGGCTGAAACATTCTACGATTTTAAGATCACGCACCAGATTCAGCATCAAGCCAAGCAAAAAAAAGTCTTCTTCAGTTTCGAAAGCTTTAATGAAGGCATGTTTAAAGGTTGGCAGATTGCCGGTGTTTATCTGCGTTAAAGCGAGGTAGCGGCTGGCTGACTCTGGACTCAGAAGATAACCAGAAAGATCACTCTCAGCCGCCGGTTCAGCAAGAAGATTGCCAGCGGTCTTTTCAGTATCCGGCGACAGTTCTGCCAGTTTAGCCAGAATCACGGCTGCAGCAGGGTTTCCCGCTCCTTTTTCGATGCGAATGGCATGCAGTGCCCTCGATCTTATGTTCTTATCGGGGTCAGCCTGAGCTATGCCTGCAAGCACCACCAGTGATTGTGGCGATTTTATGCGCGAAAAGGCAAAAACTGCCGAGGCTCTTGCCCATGGGCGATCGTCAACGGCCATCTTTTTCAGCAGATTGAAGAGTGACTGACCGCCGATTTCCTGGAGCGCCTTGAGCACATTGGCCTTTACACGGTTATCCTGGTCACCCATCACCGCGATAATCTGCCTGAGCGATTCTTCGCTGCCAATCATGGCGAGAGCTTCGACGGTATTGGCCCGCACGCGGGCATCTTCGCTTTTCAGGTATTTTGCAAGAATCTGGGCATCCGCTTCATTGCGAAAATGCCCGACTCCAATTATCAGACTGGCCTGCAGCTGCACCATGGTTTCGCGCGACAGGGCGTCAAGCAGAAGGAACCTGCCGGTGGGAGTTTTTTCGGTGAGAACTTTTTTTAGCCCGGCAAATCTGGCATGCGGGTCATCAGAGTGGAAAAGCTTTTCGATGTCGACAGCAGAAAACTTGTCTGAAGCAGTCTCTGGCTCTGATTGTGCCTGTTGATTAAGATGTTCGAGGGCTTTGCGGGCCAGATACCTTGTTTCCGGGTCAGGATCATTGCCCGCCATCCCGGTAATACGTGGAACGAGCGCAAAAAGATTCGAGCGGGCAGCAAGAACAAGGCCCTGCTTGCGTTCTCCGGCTTCCGATGAGCCGAGAAGAGCCGCAACATTGTGCTGTTCAAGAGTCAAAACAACAGTTTACCTTTCCTGGAGCTGTTCGTTCAACCTTCGTAATTCTTCTTCAGAGAGAGGAACTGATACCTCTGCCACCACAGGCGACAGGCTGGCATATTTTTTAAGATAAAAGCTCTGCAACCGCCCGACACTGATCATCTCGCTGGTCTGGGCGAAAAATGCGCCAAAAAGAACAACCATGATTACGAGAAACAGAAAGAAGATGGTAAAGCCACGCCGGTTGTTCATTACAATTCTCCTGTGCGCCAGATGGCCCTGATTCGTTCGGGGCCATTATTGATCTGTGAAGAGAAAGTTCGGTCATCAATTTTTTCGAAACCCCAGCAGCGCGCGCCGCCTTCAAGTCTGACAACTGCGTGGCCGACTTTTACGGCACGCCCGCCGTTCAGAACTTCGATTGCCCGGGCATCAGAAAACCTGACACCTTTTTCATCAGCAGAAACGACTGTGACCGGCTGTTTCAGCTCAGTTTTGAAAAGCCCAAAAAGTCTTGTCAGGCCGGCCGCATCACGCAAAACCGCGCTCTGTTGGCGGTCTTGAGTGATCATGGTCAGAAGGCTCGGGTAAATGCTGGTTACGACAATGCCCATAATAGCGATAACAATCATCAGTTCGATAAGGGTAAAGCCCCGCTCAGTTCTTTTCATGGCATGCCCACCTCGAACTTATACATGGTTGCATACCGGCCACCGGTGGTATTATGCAGCGAAACTCTGACCAGTCGGTTATCAGGCTCAGGTGAAAGGTCGATTACCCAGGAACGACTTTCGGTAAGCCCCGAAAAACTTTCCGGGGTAATTTCAGAAACGGTCGCACCGCGGCTGAATTCGTATCTGATCTGGTTTTTAATGCTTTCAATAAGATACAGCGCAGTAGTATTGTGCTGCAGACGTCTTATGACGTTACGCTGCACCTGAGCCAGTTCAAACAGCCCAAGCAGCAGCATTGACACCAGCATGACAGTCAGGCTGGTTTCGATAAGAGTCATCCCCTTTTTTGTTTTCATGTTCATATACTCCATAATACCCAGTAATACGAGCCGAAAACCCCTGAAGCCACCAGCCCGACAAACAGACCGGTGAGCAGCAGTGCGATCAGAAGCATCTCATTCGAAATGCTTTTCAGCAGGCTGTATGAATGGCGGTAATTGCTTTCTGAAGCGTATTTCAGGCGCTCTGCCAGAGAACCGGCATCAGACTTATCAGAGCCGACATGTTTCAGCGTCGGACTCAGGGCAAAAGCGCTGTTCAGACCTTCACCATGATTCAAAGCCGCCACCACATTCATCAGTGAATCTGAATCATTGCCGTGGGTCAGACCGGCGGCATTTTCAACGGCGACAGACAGCGGAAAGCCAGCCTCAAGATAAAGGCTGATGACGCCCTGAAGGCGACCGGTTTCCTGAAGCTGCAGAGCTTCACCAAATCTGGCGATTCTCGCAGCGAGGGATCTGCTGTCAATTTTTGCCGAAAAAAAGGTTTTGAGCATGAAGATAGCCGACCCGATCATCAACAGAGGTATCGGCAGAGAAACCGGCCATAGATCGAAGCTGGCAAAGTACAGCAACCGCACTGTCATTGGCAATGGCGACGACAGTGTCACGGCCTGCTCATAAACATGCGGAAAAAGACTGAAGTTAAGGTGCATCAGCTGTGCCAGCAGCAGAGTAACAACTACGGCCGGATAAAAAAGCGCAGTCTTGAGGCTCTCGCGAACTCTTTCGAGGTTAACCAGAAAACCCGTGTAGAGTTCAAGAACCTTAAGCAGGCGATTATTGCCAAGCAGAGGCATCAGCCGGGCAAGAACCGGATCAAAATCTTTCAGTTCGCGGCAGGCTTCCTCGACCGGGTGCCCCTGTGACATCTTGTCTGCCAGGCCAGTTGCCCACTCAGAGGCCCTTGAGCTGCCGGAACGCGCACCAAGAGCCGCCAGTGTTTCAGGAACCGGACGCCCGCTTTTCAGTGCCACTGCAAGAAGCTGGCAGAAGGTTATTATTTCATGGCTGTTCTGCTGCTGTTGCTTCATACTATGGCCCCCAGCATGATATTTATCATCGTCTGGAAGACGGTAAAAACGATCGCTCCAAACAAAACACCCTGCAGCAGCACACTTGAAATTTCGAGCAGACGCCCGGCCCGTTCGAGGCCACAGTTAACTCTGGTTTCGAGCAGAATTGCGCCCTGTTCAAGAATCATACTGCTGCCCGCATCGATGGAAGAAAGCTGCAGAAACCAGCTGGTGAGGCCATCAAGACCCGATTTCTCTGCGGCCGGCACAATACTCTCACCGCTGTTAACGGCTTTTGCAAAAGCTTTGAGCGGTTTCGCCAGCCTGGGAAAATTGTGCGGAGCCGCCATTATTTCAAGAACCCGAAAGCGCTGGGCTGGTGGAATCTGGCTCAGCATGCGGAAAAGGTTAAGCTGATCGTAAGCATTATAGGCTCCGAAGAGAAATTTTCCGGCATAAAAAACCATGGCCAGAATTGCAGCAATGCCGACGGGCGCAAAAAAAAGCATCAAAAAGCCCTCTGAGCCACAGAAAGTATCGATGATCCAGCCACTGATACCGTCGAGAGGCAAGCCGGTGCCAAGCATTATTTCTCTAAACTGGGGCAAAACGAAGGTTACAAGAGACAGCACACAGAGAAAGCCCATTGCAATAGACTGCGCCGGATAATAAAGGTGCTGAGAAAAAGCAAAGGCAGATGGGTAACGTTGCTGCCAGCTGCTCAAAAGGAGCCCTTTCAAATGATCTTCAAGTGGCGACGCCAGAATGAATCTTGCATGCGGCGGAAAACCCCGGGTCTCTGAACCGGCAAAAACCTCCGCACACGAATTTCCGGCGGCAAGCAGTTCGGCAGCCCTGGCAGCTGAGGTCTTGATTTTTCGGTGCTGCGAATTTATGGCCACCTGCCTTAAGGCCTGTATCAGAGAAGTACCGTCTCTAAGCAGAATTCCGAGATTGAAAACCGGCAGATCCCTTGTATCCAGGGTCTGTATCAGAGCATCTAAATTGAATTTATCTCCGAAAAACATCAGACTTTCCTCATTTCTTTGCCATCAAACAGGGCAAATTCTGCGTCAGAAACGATTATACCATTCTGTCGACGCAGCTGCAGGTGCAATATCCCTTTAAGACCAGAAAGAACGAGCAGATCTTCGCCACCCATCTGCCTGATACGGTCAATCGCCTCGCCAATCGAACCGGCATGAAAGGTGGCTAATACCAGATGGCCGGACAACCCGGCCTGCAAAGCCTCTCTGATACACTTTACATCTCTGATTTCGCCGAGGGCAATAACATTCGGGTCCTGGCGCAACAAATGTTTGAAAGCCTGTGACAGATCTTTTTCTTTCAGCTGATCGAGCGAAGACTGGCAGATATCCGGTATCACGGCCTCGACCGGGTCTTCGACAGTGACGACTCTCAGGGCATTGTCAGCGGTAGAAAGCTCAGACAGAGTGGCATACATTGCCGTGGTTTTGCCGCTGCCAACCGGCCCGGAAATAATAAAGAGCCCCCGCTGGTCGCGGATATTTTCGAGCCAGGTATGCACCACGCCCTTCGGCCAGCCAAGATCCGCAACATTTTTGAAGCGAACCGGCGAAATGACGCGCAGCGAGACCCTTTCGCCACTGCCGGCCGGAAAAGTCGAAACACGAACCGAAATGCCGCCATGACGGAATGCGCCTTCCTGGGCGGTGTCGGCGACATGTGAAAGGCAGCCGGCAAGGTGCTTCAGACGGGCAGTTACGCGATCATGCTGAAAAAGGTTCATTTCGGGGCCGCTTTTAATCTCTCCGGCCTGACGAAAGGTGATTTTAACTCTGTCAGAGGCGACCGGCTCGAGATGAATATCGGTCAGGCAATTATCGGCAGCGACTTTAAGAACGGCTTCGACCGCTCTTACATAAGGCAACGCCCTGAATTCAAGGCAGCGCAGCATGAATTCGAAGCCATGCCGTGGAGAAACCGGGCCGGCATGCTGCATAAAGCAGGCGAATTCATCATTTTCAGCTTTCAGTCGCTGCAGCAGCTGAAAAATCTGGGGTGCCCGACGCCCACAGTTCAATTTGCGCTCGACTGCATCATTTCCGGCGATGATTATCGAGCCGCGGCTCAGCCTGATATCTCTGATATCTTTCAGCATAACCTCGCGGGGCGATGAACCGGCATCGATAACGACCCGGTCGGCTTCAAGCCTGAAGGTGGTTCGCCCAAGCAGGCGGCGCACCGGCCCGGGCACAAAACATACCGGAACCAGACCGAAGCCATCATCGGAATTATTGTGCATCCTGTCACTCATGCAGATACTTTAACATCGGTCAGCTCTTTTTTAAACCTCAAAATCAGTTGAAGAGGCGAGGCGCTTCTGGTAACATCGCTGGTATGGTACCGCTGAAAAACCTTAACCGAGATTGTGCCGTCCGCCCCGTGTCACGGGCAATTCCAGCCCAGATTGTCTGCCGCCTGCTTGGCAACACCCTCAAGCCCTGTCAGCTTGACGCTATCTGCCGCCCCTGCAGCAAAACCGGTGTCTGGCTTTTTTATTCGGCTTTTCTCGTTGCCTTCTGCGCCGCTTTTTTTGTAATCTTCTGGATTCTGCGCATAACCAGGTTATCAAAGCTGCTGAGCTTATTCGGCAGGATATTGCTGCCACCCTTTAAATGGCTGGCAAACTGTTTTGCCGCCATGGTGCATTTTTACCGCAACCTGCCCTTTTAATTGCCGGCGAACCAGCCCCGGCAAAACCAGCAAACATGAAAAAATTCTTTTTTTATAATTTTTCAGGCCGCAATCTGCCGGATTATTCGCGCAAAGATTTTGATACCATGCACGTTGTTAACGGCATGATCAAGCAGACAGGCTTTCAGATGAGCTTTCCCGACGATGGCTCGATCGGTGTCGATCTCGGCGGCGCCACGGTTTTTTCGGCGTTCGCAGACGCGCACGTGCACTTTACCCAGACCGGCATAACCCTGCTCGGCTGCAGGCTCGAAAACGCCGTGTCGCTTAACGAAATCTTCGACATGGTAAGAGCCGAAGCGGCAGGCCACGAGTATGTTCTGGGCTGGAACATGCAGGAAACCAGACTGAAAGAAAAACGCCTGCCCACATCAGAAGAGCTCGACCGGATCAACTCAAAGGCTTTTATCTGGCTGGCCCGCGCCGATCTGCACTCAGCGGTCGTCAATTCGCGCGCGCTGCAGTGGGCACGCAGCCGTTTCCCATCGGTTACCGCAATAAATGGGCTTATCAGTGGCGAAGCTTACAACTTTCTTTCTTACGAACTCAACGCCCTGCTGCCAAAAGCCATGAAGCGGCAGGCCCTCGAACTGGCGGCGCAGGAATGCTATCGGCGGGGTGTCGGCACGGTGCACGCACTCGAGGGTTGCGCCGCATCAGAATCAGAGACCCTTGCCGCCGCCGATTTTTTCAATTCAAGCCCGCTGCACGGGGTCATCTATCACCAGTCGCCAGACCCGGCGCTGCCCAAACGCATGAAATGGAACCGCATGGGTGGCTGCCTGCTTGTCGATGGCTCTATCGGCACACGCACGGCTTCTCTGCATGAGCCATATTCAGACGCCGACACCAGCGGCAGTCAATATCTTAAGGCTGAAGACATCGAAAAGATTCTGACGGGAGCGGCGCAGAACCGCCTGCAGCTGGCTCTGCATGCGATCGGTGACCGGGCCATCGACACGGTTACCTCATGTTATGCCTGGGCGACAGAAAAATTCGGCCGCCAGCCACTCACACACCGCATCGAGCATTTCATACTGCCTACCGACAAAGCAATCATGGCAGCCCGCGACAACGGCATCATGGTCTGTATCCAGCCGGTTTTCGATCATTTCTGGGGCGGTCAGAACGGTCTCTATGCCCAGCGACTCGGCAAAGAAAGGGCGGCCCGCTGCAACCCGTTCAAAACCATGCTCGACCTGGGCATTCCGCTGGCAGCTGGCTCTGACAGCCCGGTAACCCCGATCGATCCGCTGCTCGGTATTCATGCTCTGGTCAATCACAGCAGCCCTGAAGAGCGCATCGACCTGAATTCTGCTCTGTCTCTCCATATCGCCGAGCCACACAAGTTTACGGGCGAAGGCTCGGCCAGAGGGCATCTCAAACCGGCCAGGCCGGCAGATTTCGTCTGCCTTGCCGACGACCCGTTTCTCACCCCGCCATCGAGAATAAAAGACATCAGAGTCAATGGCCTCTACCTCAACGGCGAAAAGGTATTCTGAATAACGGGCAAAATAACAGGGCTGCTTCACATTGCGTGAAACAGCCCTATTGTTCAAACAGACAGATTATTCTGACTTATTTTTCCATTCTTCGACGCGGGCTACGGTTTTGCTGAGCAGATCAGTAACCTTCTTTTCACTGGTGCTTTCAACGGTAACGTTAACGAACGGGCGGTCGGGATCTGGCAGAATCAGAACCCACTCATCGTTCGAAAGCATTATTTTAACGCCGTCGATCAGGCGGGTTTCTTTGTCCTTGGCGAATTCCATGGCATAGCGCATGACTTTGCCTTTTTCTTCCCAGGGGCATGGGATGCGGGCGGTGCGGGCAAAGAATTCGGGAATGCCGTCAAAAATTTCTGACAACGGTTTTTTGTGACGGGCAATATACTCAAGCAGCTTGACCGTGGCGAAAATGCCATCGAACGCGGCCTGGAAAGCCGGGAAAATGATGCCGCAGTTCTCGTCGAGACTGCATTCTACCTTTTCGTTCAGCGCGGCATCCATGAGGGCGCGGGCATTGGTTTTAGTGCGGACAACGGTTGCACCTGACTTTGCAGCCAGCTTGTCGAGTTCGTGGGTTGTGGAAACCGGAACGGCGATTCTGGCGTTCGGCTTAAGGTCGAAAATCATCTTAGCCCAGGTTACAAGGGCTTCTTCACCAAGAATTACGCGGCCCTGATTGTCGACGAAGGTGATGCGTTCGGCACCGTCGCCCATGATGATACCAAAATCGGCACCGAGCGATTTAACGATCGAAGAGACACTGGCCTGCGAATGCTCGGGTTTGACGCTGAGAACCCTGGCTTCGTCATGGTAAGCGTTCATCGTGATGACTTCGCAGTTCAACTTACCGAGGAAAGTATTGAAGATGCCGCTGGCGCCACTGAATGCGTAGTCGATGACCACTTTCAAGCGCCGTTGTTTGATTGCTTCGACGTCGATGTGGCGAAGCAGTTCTTCGCTGTAATTCTCGGGAACGCGTGGCGGAAAAGTGATTTCGCCGACTTCGTTGATTGAAACGCGGCGGAAATCTTCACGGTTGAACAGCCTTTCGATAGTTTTCTTGGTGTTGACCGAGATATCGCGGCCTTCAACGTCGAAAATTCTTATTTCGAGCTGGTTCTGGTTATCGCTGGCAACTTTCACATGCACGCCACCGCCACGCATGAAGGCACTGGGTTTGTAGCGGGCAACCGGTGCCGGTGTGACTCGCAGATCGGCGACGTTGATGCCGGCAGAGCTGAGGCCGCAGATGATCGCACGGTTGATCATACGGCTGATTTTATGTGAGTCGCGCGAAACGATTATGCTCGACTCTTTTGGCAGGGTAGAGCCGAAGGCGGCACCGATTTTTGAGGCCATTTCCGGAGTGATTTCGATGTTTGCGAGGCCGGCAATGCCGAAATCGTTGAACAGGTTCTTTGTCCATTTATCGCTCCAGATGATACTGGTATAAACGGTTGAACCTTCTTCGACCTGCTTTTTCGGCCAGATCTTGACGTTCTCGCGAATGATCGCGCCCTTGCCGATGCGACATTCTTCGCTGATGATCGCGCCGTTTTCGACTTCGGTACCATCTTCCAGATGCGTCTGGCTGCTGATAACGGCTTCATCGAGGCGCGAATTTTCGCCGACGTGAACGCCATCCCAGAGGGTGGCGCCCTTGATGCGGGCATTTTTCTTGATGATACAGCCATCGCCAAGCACGCAATTTTCGAGTTCGACGCCGTCTTCGATAACGCAGTTCTGGCCAATAATGACGCCGCCCTTGAATTTAACCTTGGCGGAAATATTACTGTTTTTGCCGACCCAGACGTCGCGGCCGATGATGTTCAGGCGTTCGCCCGGGATCTGCAGCTTGACTTCGCCGTTGAGAACGTTCTGGTGCGCCAGCATGTACTCATCGAGGTTGCCGATGTCTTTCCAGTAACCTTCGGCGATGTAACCGTAAAGCGGCAGGCCTTCTTTAAGCATCAGCGGGAAAAGGTTCTTGCTGAAGTCGAATTCGGTCTTGGCCGGAATATATTTGAAAATTTCGGGTTCGAGAATGTAGATACCGGTGTTGATGGTATCAGAGAAAACCTCGCCCCAGCTCGGCTTTTCGAGGAAGCGGACGATCTTGCCGTCTTCGGCGGTAATGACGACGCCATATTCGAGCGGGTTGGTAACCCGGGTCAGAACCATGGTCGCCATCGACTTCTTTTCCTGGTGAAATTTGATGGCCTGCGCCAGATCAAAATCGGTGAGAACGTCGCCGGAAATGATTATAAAAGGCTCATCTTTCAGCTTTTCTTCGGTGTTCTTGACGCTGCCGGCGGTGCCGAAATCGGCGGTCGCCATCTGGTATTCCATTTCGATATCGAAATCGGTGCCTTCACCGAAGTATTTGGTGATTACTTCAGGCTGAAAGTAGAGAATCGAGCAGATTTTTTTGAAATCATACTGTTTGAGGAGATTTACGATATGTTCCATCATCGGCACGTTTGCGAGCGGAACCATCGGTTTGGGGATGTTGCACGTAATCGGGCGCAAGCGCGTACCAAAGCCACCAGCCATTATAACAGCTTTCATTTTCTTTCCTCACTCATTCCATTCCTGCCCGGAAATATAAACCCGGATAGGTTCCATTCTAGAGTTGCACAGCTGCCAAGTCAACCCGTTTAAATCAAAAACCCGCAACTCCACATTTATGGAAAAGGGCTAGATATTTTTCCATCATCCGCCCCCACTCTGCATGCTCGACAATGCGGGTGCGCGCTGCATTACCCATCGTCTGGATTGTCTGGCGCGGCAATTCGAGAGCTTTTTTGAGACAGGCCCGCAATGAATCGCTGTTTTTATGCTCAAAGAAGAAGCCTTCGACACCATCTTCATACATTTCTGTCATACCGCCGGTAGCGGGCACAACCGGCACCACCCCCGAAGCCATTGCCTCGAGAACGACGTAGGCATAGGCTTCGTTTGAAGTCACGGCAAAAGCAAACAGGTCGAGGCCTGAATAAACAGCTTCGACATCATTACGGAATTCAAGCAGATGAAATCGCTTGTCGACGCCGAGATCGACGGCCAGCCTTCTAAGGTGATCGGCATAACCCGGCTGGTATTCACGCCCGACATAGAGAAGATGAACGTCAGAACGTGATCTGCCGGGGCCATTCTCATCAAAAAGCGCCCGTAACAGAATCTCTGAGCCCTTCTCAGGATGAATTCTACCGGATGAGCCGATCACCAGGTCATGTTCACCGATGCCGAGACTCTGGCGCAGATTCTGGCGACGGCTTTCATCCTGGCGGTATCTGACCACATCGACGCCGCTCTTGATGCAGACAACTTTTTCGTGGTCGATGCCCCATAATTTTCTGATCTTGCCGGCGACGTAATCAGCATTCGGAACCACCGCGCTCAGACCCCTGAAAAGAATACGGTGAATCGGGTCTTTGCGCCAGTGATTGCCGACACCGATTCGATAGAAAAGAAACTGTCTGGTTTCGGCACTGGCAAACAATCTGGCAAAAAACATCGGATACATCATCTGGGTGCGAAAAGCCACTACTGCAGACGGTTCAAGCTGCCTGAACATCTTGAAACACGCAGGGTAAATACTCAAATCATATTTCACCGTGGCCGGAACCGGCCACAATTCAAGCCCCCTTGCCTGACACTGTTTATCGAGAAGCGAGCCGGCCGGAGCGGCAATTTTTACAGGATAGCCGCGCGCCTGCAGATCGCCGGCGAAGCGCAGCCCAAAAAGCTCAAGCCCCGAACAGCTCTCATAAGGAAGAAGCATGACAACCGGTTTCTGATTCATACTGAACACCTGAAGTTATTTTTTTAAATTCTGCAGTTTTCATTTAAAATCTGCAAGATTTATTTGTCATGCCATTACAAACGACAACCTTTACTGTCCAACATTGGCATTACGGAAACTTGCATCTAGAGATAGTCAGGTAAGCGTTTGCCATTTTTGTCATGTCCATTTCAGATGGCGGGTTTTACGAAGCGGCAGAGGGAGAAAGTCTGTTCCAGGCCGGTGCTGCGGGCGGTCTGCAGCGATGCCTGGTTGTCGGCGGAAACAGCGTAATAGAGCTTTTTCTGAAGTTTATGTATTTCGGTGGCCGCTCTCCTCAGAAGAGGTTTTGCCAGGCCTTTGCCGCGGCAGGCAGGTTTCAACTCTATGTAAATTTCGACGAAATGGCGGGTCTGGCGTATGGGTCTGACGTAGCCGCAGACTTCATCTGAGCGGCACAGATAAATGGCCGGCAGATCATGTTCAAAATTAGTTTTGAGACTGAATTCGGCGGCAAGGAGCTTTATGTCAGGTTCAGAACCATTTTCGCGGCTGCAGAAAAAAATAAGGTCGGGTTCCTGGTGCAGGTGTTTGAAAAGGCCCGCGGCTTCTGGCGGCACCAGCAGGCGGGTTTCTTCGGCCGGCAGTCGGTCGAGGCTGGCACGGGCGGTTTCGGGGCAGCCGATCAGGCGGGCGAGGTTCCAGTCGCCGCTGCTCTGGTCGGCACGCAGATGGACCCAGCCGCCGGTAAAAATGCTTTTTTTGGCAATGATTGCGACTGATTCCGGCTGGCGCTGCAGTCGGTCGATTTCATCGACGTAAAGAATTTCGTGCTGATAAAGATGGTCGAGCAAAGCCTGCTGCGGGTTCATCGCTTCGGTTTATGCGCCGGTCTTCTTTTTTCATGAGGCTTGTCATGAGTTTTTTCATGGGGCCTCTTTTTATCGGCGCGCCTGTCATCGTGGTTGGGGCCTGAGGCCGGCCGGCTCTGAATTCTGCTGCGGCCTTCGAGTCTTTCAGACTGGTTTTTAACGACTTTGACCGGTTTGCAATCAAAGTCGAGGCCGGTATAAAACATTGCCGAGCCGATGCTGCCGGGGGTCGGAGTGAATTCCTGAATCTGTTCGTGCGCAAGATGCAGCTCTCTGATGACATCGGCAAGCACCTTGTCGGCATTTTCGCTGCCCGGAAAAGCGGTCATCAGATAAGGCACGAGAAAAAGCCTTTCGCCGGCCCGGGCACACGAGTCATAAAAGCGGCGGGCGAACCCGGCAAAATCGGCATTTTCACCTTTGCGCATCAGATGCAGAACCTTTTTGTCGAAATGCTCGGGAGCGACTTTAAGCTGGCCCGAAACATGATTGAAGACAATATACTCAAAAATCGCCCATTCTTCGGGCCTGATGAGATCGTAGCGCAGGCCCGAACCGAGAAATACGCGGCGAATGCCGGGCACCTGGCTTGCAGCTTTCAGCAGATCGGCCAGCGGCCTCAGAGTGGTCGCCACATTGCGGCAGACGACCGGATGCGTGCACTGATTACGCTCACAGCCGCCGACGCGGCATTCCCAGCCATACATGTTGACTGCCGGGCCGCCGATATCAGGAACGATGCCCTTGAAGTCAGGGTGCTTGGCGAATTCTGCCAGTTCGGCAAGGATATCGGCCTGAGTGCGCGAGCGTATGGTTCGCCCCTGATGAATGGCGAGAGCGCAGAAACTGCAGGAGCCGACGCAGCCACGATGTGACTGAACCGAGAACTGCACCGGTTCGAGGCCCGGAATCGGCTTTTCATAAAGAGGATGTGAGCGGCGGTTAAACTGCAGATCGCTCATAATTTCGGTTTCGCGCCGATAATCTTCGGCAACCGGCGGAAAACAGATGGTATCGCCCTTCGGGTGCTGCTGCACCAGAATTCTGGCACCGGGCCGCACCGAAGTGTCGAGGATTTTCGACATTTCCATGAAGGCGCGGGGGTTCTGCCGGCACTCTTCAACAGAAGGCAGCACCATATGCTCAGAAGGCAGCCATTCCTTCCAGCTGCCACTCTTCACCCTGACGGCGGTCTGCGGAATCTTCGGAACAGAGGGCTGACGGCCGGCTTTATACCAGTCGACCACCTTTTCAATTACCGGCTCGGCCATGCCATAGACGAGAATATCAGCCGGAGCGTCGACCAGAATCGGGTCACGCAGGCGGTCTTCCCAGAAGTCGTAATGGGCAAAGCGGCGCAGCGAAGCCTCGATGCCGCCAATCACCAGGCCGCAGTCGCGAAAAAGCTGGCGCACCTTCTGCACATAAATCTGCAGCGCTCTTTTAGGGCGAAGGCCTGGCTCGCCATCAGGTGAAAGGCGGTCGCGGCCGCGTGGCATGCGGCTGGCGGTATAATTGGCGACCATGCTGTCCATGGCGCCCGGAACGATCGCGAAAAACAGCGAGGGTTTTCCCCAGGCGAGAAAATCTTCGTCTTTTGTCCAGTCGGGTTGAGCGATCACCGCCACTTTCAGACCGCATCTCTGCAGCAGGCGTGTGACAACTGCAGTCGGAAAAGACGGATGGTCGACATAGGCGTCGCCGGAAACGACGATTGCGTCGTAACGGGTCTGTTGATTTTCACCGGCAGGCTGATAGCGCCGGCCTCTGAAAGCCAGAGCGGGGTATGAAAACCAGGGCATGCTTGCCTCCGATGGGTTACCAGGTTGTGGGCGGCACCAGAACCTGAATACAGGAAAATCTGGCCTTGTCGACGACATACAGAGGCGCCACCAGGTATTTTCCGTTCAGAACGATGGTCGATGAAGAACCGCCGTCGAGAAAAATGGCATCGCGGACTTTGGCAAAAGCCGGATCTTTAACGAAAGTGCGGGCAACCATGTGAAAGTTGTGCCCGGTTTCAAACACGAGAAAATACAGGTTTCTATCTGAATCCTGGGCTATTACAGTCTTTCGGCTGGTCTGATCTTCTTTGCGGAATCTGAAACGCTGCCGTTCATAGGCTTCCATGTGAACATCCTGGCGGTCTCTGAGAATCCAGCCGCCGCCGCCAATCAGATTATCGATGACCGAATCGAAAACGGTCGAAGTATTGAACCAGGCCTTTGACCGGTTATAGGGGTCGAAGAGTTCATGCGCCTTCATGCTGGTTTCCCCGAGATACCAGAACTGGCGTTTTTTGGCGCCACGAAAAGTGGCGAGAAAACTGCGGGAAAGAATGCCGGGAATCTGGAGAACTCCGGGTGGCAGACGGGTTTCAGAGATCAGCTGGCCGAGAACCCCACGGGGTGAGTAAAAGGCGCCGTTTATCGCTGCGGTAAGAACTTCAACTTCTCCGTTGGCCTTCATTTCACTGTCGGTTCTGTTGTAGTTCTCAAGCAGGCCAACGTCGTCGAGCCAGGTGTGAACCCTGAGTTCGAGTTTGCCCTGTTTGAGCTTCAACCCACGATACCCTTTGCCTTCGACAATCTCAAGGCCGTCGGGGAGCTTGCCAAACTCAGAGGCAGGCAGTGGTGGCGTCATCTGGCTGAACAGCTTGCGTACTTCGCCTTTCAATTCACGGGGTAATTCGAAAGCTGCCGAAGAAATCGGCAGAAGCACGGCGATCAACAGCAGAAACTTAAGACAGGCTCGCGGCATAGCGGCATAGTTCCCTTTTGATGCAGTAATTACTGAAACACGTCTGACAGGTCTGACACGTCGACAGCGAAATAGGTGTTGGTTTCGTCGGTGCCATTCTGTGCGGCAAATCCAACTCTGACAATCATCGGCAGGCGCTTGAAGAGAAGAATCTGGCTTCTCAGCTCGATACCACGGTCGGCATACAGATGAAAACGCCCCTGATTGTTGACATCGCCGGTTTCCCAGAACAGCTCGGCAACCATGAATTCATTATATACCCAGCTGAGAAATTTGGGAAACCTGAAATTTACCGGTTTTCCGAGATGCAGGGCAAAGGCACGCAAACGATCGCCTGATTTGAAGGCCGCGTCAAAGCCGCGCATAAAATCGGTGCCGCCCAGACTCAGGTCTTCTGGCCTTCTGATATTATTTTCTTTGTCATCTTCGGCAAGCCAGGTGCGGGCGGTTAAAACCATGTCTCTAACCGGAACATGCTCTGTCCAGCGCAATGACATGCTGTCGTAGTTCATTTCGCCATCGAGAAACTCATTGCCACGCTTGTAGGCTGCGGTGATCGTGCGACCCTTACGCGGAAAAACCTTCCAGTATGGTTCGGTGCGAATGGCGCGGTGGTTGATTTTGCCATAGAAAGAATGGTCGCGGCCGACCGTTGGGTATGGCCCAGGGCTGTTAGCAGGGATTTCAGCAATCAGCCGTTTTGTGAGATCCATGCCAACCGAAAGAGTCGTAGAAAGATTCAGCGGGTAATCGATATTGAGAACCTTCGCGCGGCTGCGCTCGAAGTAGTCGCGGCTGAGATAGCTCTTTTCGCGGGTCTGATCGACAATTGAAGCGGTCAGCTTGAACAGACCGAACCGCTGCATATAAGCCCCGGTATAGCCCCAGTTCTGGCTCTCAAAACCGTAGGTGGGCGCAATTATTATACTGCTGCGATCGAGTCGGTCAGTTCGATAGCTGTAAATTCCAAAGACATTACCGGCTTCATCTTCGCTGAGCAGGGGTTTCCAGTAGCTGGTGTGGTATTCGCTGCGATATCTGCTGCTCTTTTCGGGCTTGAATTCCTGGGCAACGATGGGCACATAACTGGCGAGATCGATTGTTTCGAGCGGATCGGCAGCTTCAGCAAATGAGGTTTTCCAGAAACCGCCCTTATTGAGCGTCACGACTTCGACGCGGTCCTGGGCGAAATTGATATCCCAGACTCCCCCCGGCAGCTGCGTGTGCTTGATCAACTTTTTATCATCGTTATTGATCGAGAACAGCTGGGTAGTATAAAAGTCTTTCTCGGCGGCGAACCACAGTCTGCCGTCTTCACAGACCAGTGATCCGATATCGCCACGTGAAGCCAGGATTTCCATGGGCTTCTTTTCTTCGTCATCCTTCACTATCGAGACGACGGCCAGCCTCTTTTTGAAGTCAGAAGTTTCAAAGGTATAGTAAAGTTCTCGACAGGAGCGGCTGAGAGCAACATCAAGAGGTCTGACGCCCGGGCCAAAGTCGAACTCGACCTGAGTTGAGTTTTTGAACTCAGGATCGACGGACATGATTCTGGTAATACCGCTTTTGATCGAGGTATAAAATATTCTGCCAAACTTGCGGCCGAGAGGTTTGAAGCTGCCGGGCTCATTCACCAGGCATTTTTCTTTACCTTCGGGGGTTACCAGCCAGAGCCCAAGGCGGCGCTGCCTCTGGGTGTTTACCCAGTAGCGGCCGATGACGATTTCGCGCGAGGAATCGTCAACCATCAGCAGCGGATGCACGTTTTTCAGCAATATTCGTGGCTTTTTGTCGCCCTTCTGATAAAAAAGATCGTAGGTTTCGGTGCTGTAGCGACGTGAAGACACCCAGACCTTTTCGTCGGGGCCGAGCTGCCGCAGAGACCGGAAAAACTGGCCGCCGGCGCCATGGTCTTCGATCTCGAATTCCTGGGCTGAAGCCTTTTCTTTCAGCTCGCCGCATTTCTCACAGACATAGTCGCGGTAACTTTTGTAAGCTTCTTTCAGGCTCACGCCGAAGTGGGCTTTAAAAAGCTTTTCGAAGCCTGCCGGCTTGCGAAAAATGCTTTTCATGAGGTCGAGGGCAGCACCCTTTTTGTAGGTTTTTTCCCAGTATTCGAACATGCTGTGGGCCTGAAAAGTCATCTCTTCACGAACCATTGTGGACTGACTGAGGATTGTGCTGAGCTGATCGAGAGAATAAAGACGGTCGTGGCGGGCCATGTCGAGCAGACGACTGTAATGAATCGAATCAAGGGGAAAGGCGTAGCTGAGTGCCATGCCGTCCATGAACCACTGCGGCACAGCAAGCATTGCCAGCTGGCGCCGCCAGGAATTGCTCGATGCCGCGAGAGTTCTCAGGATCAGAATATTCGCGAGCCGCATGGCAAAGCGTTTTTCGAGGGAATAGGCGCGTGTCGACAGAACCCCGATTTCTTCGAACATGCCGAGGTTGATCCAGTCGAAGTCTGAGTCGGCAGAACTGCTGATGCGATCGTCGTGATCGTTGAGAATGACGGTCGCTTCATACTTTTTCTGCTCGGGGAAAAACTCTATCAGGCGCTCTCGAACCTGAGAAAAGGCTGTCAGAATACGCGGAACTGCCTTTTCGGCCGTCTTCGGGAAATAAAGGCGAATGCCGGAAGAAGCGACGATCCGGTAATCACCGAGTTGCCGGTAGACATCGTTCAACTCTACAGCCGAAGCGGCAGCACCAAACCAACCAACCATAAGAAGAACCAGTATGTATATTTTTCTGAGCGACATTATTCCCCTCTTTTCAGCCTTCTGCGACCTTGAAGTTCCGGCGGGGCCGGAAACTTTTGCGGGTCAATATTTCGAGCTGCGGAAACTCAATTTTGATCGTATTCTTACCACAAATTTTCTCCCAGCCCTTTATCAGCGTGGGAGTCAAACTTATTCTGAATCTTGCCGGCGGCTTCAGCGCAACCTTACCGCCTTCAGGGACCTGGATGCGAAGTGTGAACGGCAATTGCCCCGGGCTTGTCTGCAGAAGAGCCAGAAGTCTGCCGTAGGTCTGCTTTTCTGCAAAGGCCGCCGGAATCGCCAGGGTGATTTTTGAGAAGCCTTCGGCGTTGAAATCGTCGAGAACCAGGATTTTTTCGATATTGGCCTTGATGGTACCTTCTATCATCTGCGTCTGAACGATCATAAACAATGGCTCGTCGATTTTAAGCAGGTGATGATACTGTTCGTAAGCCTTCGGGAAAATGGTGACATCGATTGCGGCATTATCAGCTTCGAGCGTCAGAAAGGCCATCGTGTCGCCCTTTTTCGTAAGATGCCGCTTGTAGCCGGTAAGGATGCCGGCAATACGACAGGTCTGGCCGTCCTGGGCCTCGGCAAGACTGGGAAGCGAATGCGTTGAAAATACCTTGCCAAGAGGCGCAACCGAAGCAAACGGATCACCGGTCAGATAGTAACCGAAAACTTCTTTTTCAGACTGCAGCAGTTCTTTTTCTGAGAGTTCCGGGATGTCGGGCGGTTTGACTTCGGCCTCAGACATACCGCTTTCTTCGCCGCCAAGCAGATCAAAAAAGGTTGCCTGACCGGCAAGGCGGTCTTTCATCGCCGACTGGCCGGCTTTCAGTGCCTCGGTCGACATCTGCAGCAGCTGGCTTTTTTTGAGCCCGAAGCTGTCGAGCGCCCCGGCTTTTATCAAGGCATCGATTACCCGCGCGTTCACCTGACGGGTATCGACCCGACGCGTCAGGTCTGCAAGCGACTTGAACGGGCCACCTTTACTTCGCTGTTCGACGATAGAATCGACGGCCCCCTGCCCTACCCCCTTGATAGCACTCAGGCCGTAGCGGATATTGCCGCCATCTACCTTGAACAGACCAACAGAAGTATTGATATCAGGGGTCAGAATTTCCATGCCAAGGGTTCGGCATTCGTCGACATACTCGGCAATCTTGTCGGTGTCGTTTATTTCTGAAGAAAGAACGGCCGCCATGAATTCTACCGGGTAATGCGCCTTGAGATAGGCGGTTCTGAAGGTGACTACGGCATAAGCGGCCGAGTGCGACTTGTTGAAACCGTATTCGGCAAAACCTGCCATCAGGTCGAAAATCGACTGCGCCAGCTCACCGTCAATGCCTCTTTCGATCGCACCTTTCACGAAAAGTTTGCCCATCTTTTCCATGACTTCGGCGATCTTTTTACCCATCGCCTTGCGAAGAGCATCTGCTTGAGCCATGGTAAAGCCTGCAAGAACGTTGGCAGTCTGCATGACCTGTTCCTGATAAAGAAAAACGCCATAAGTGTCTTTAAGAACCGGCTCCAGGTCGGGGTGCGGGTAAGCCATTTCTTTGCGGCCATGTTTGCGTTCGACAAAATCGTCGACCATACCCGAACTGAGCGGGCCCGGTCGATACATGGCGAGAAGCGCGATGATGTCTTCGAAAACCGAGGGCTTGAGGCGGGCAATCAGGTTGCGCATGCCTGCAGATTCGAGCTGGAATATTCCGAGGGTCAGGGCCTGCTGCAGCAGCTGATAAACTTTCGGGTCATCGATTGGGGCCTTTTCGAGATCGACGTCGATGCCACGGCTCTCTTTGATGTTTTCGAGGGCTCGCTGCAGGATTGTGAGGGTCTTGAGGCCAAGAAAGTCCATTTTGAGAAGGCCGATCGACTCGATCGCGTTCTTCTCATACTGGGTCATGATGTTCTTGTCTTTATCGATGCAGAGCGGCACGATATCCATCAGATCGATGGCAGAGATAACGATGCCGCAGGCGTGCACGCCGGTGTGCCTGACCAGGCCGTCGACGGTACCGGCGATTTTCAGCAGGCGCTTCTGCTGTTCGGTGCCATGTTCGACTATCTCTTTAAGTTCCGGCACATCGTTCACAACGGCTTTGAGGTGAATACCGGGCTTTTCGGGGATCATTTTGGCAATTCTGTCGACTTCGGGCAGTTCCATGCCCATAACGCGGCCGATGTCGCGAATGGCCATCTTTGCGAGAATAAAATTGAAGGTGATGATCTGCGAAACTCTGTTGTAGCCGTATTTTTCTTTGACGTAGTCGATGACTTTCTGGCGGCCGTCGTCGCTGAAGTCGACATCGATATCTGGCATACTGATACGTTCGGGGTTGAGAAAGCGTTCGAACAGCAGGCCATATTTCAACGGGTCGATATCGGTGATTCCGAGAAGGTAGGCAATAATCGAACCGGCGGCAGAACCGCGGCCCGGGCCAACCGGAACCCCCATTTCACGGGCGGCTCTGATGAAGTCCCAGACGATGAGAAAGTAGTCGCAGAACCCCATGCGCTTAACAACCGAGAGCTCGTATTCGAGGCGTTTTTCGACCACCTCACCGGGGCTCTGGGAGCCATAGCGCCAGGTATAACCGGCAACACAAAGCTCGGTCAGATAACTTTCAGAGGTTTTGCCATCTGGAATCTCGAATTCTGGGAGAATTGACTTGCCAAGGGTCAACTGAACGTTGCAGCGCTCGGCAATGCGCAGGGTGTTGGTGATTGCATCGGGCCATTCAGCGAACAGCTCGGTCATTTCCTGCGGTGATTTGAGGTAGAATTCGCGGGAGCCAAAGCGCATTCTGTTGACGTCGTCGATCTTCGAGTTGGTATTCAGACAGAGCAGCGCATCCTGGGCTTCCCAGTCGTCGGGTTTAACATAATGGCTGTCGTTGGTGGCGACGATCGGGCAGTCGCAGGCCCTGGCAACTTCGACGAGAGACCGCAGTATTTTTATCTGGTCGGTCAGACCATGGTTCTGAATTTCGACATAAAAGTTGTCTTTGCCGAGAACCTGCTGGTAGCGTTTGATAGCCGCCATCGCACCTTCGCGGTCTTCTTCTAGCAACTCCTTCGGGACTTCTCCGGCCAGACAGGCGCCAAGGCCGATCAAGCCCTCTTTGTGCTGCTCAAGCAGGGCAAAATCAATTCTCGGTTTGTAATAAAAGCCTTTGGTAAAGGCAATTGTCGAAAGCTTTACCAGATTACGGTAGCCTTCGATATTGCGTGCCAGCAGAACGAGATGGTAGAGGGGCAGGTCGCGCTTGTTATCAGTATGGGAGCCCGGGGTCAGGTAGGCTTCGAAGCCGATGATCGGCTTAACCCCTTTTTTAATTGCATACTGGTATAGTTCGATGGCACCAAACATGTTTCCATGGTCAGTGAGAGCAATTGCGGGCATGCGAAAGCGCCGGGCAGCGTCAACAATGGCTTTTACCGGCGCAGCACCGTCGAGCAGACTGTAGTGGCTATGTACATGCAGATGAACGAAATTGGTGTGAAACATGGCGGTTAAATTATATCGCAAACTCGTTCTGTTCAAGCAATTTTTTTGCAAAAAAGACGGCAGGCAATTTTCATTGATTACGGGCCAGAAAAGCAAATTTTCCTGTGCACGCGAAAGAGGGAAGGGTTATAATCCAGCCAACTCCCTTTGTGGATGAAAGCCGCAAGTGAAAAAAATATTCGCTCTTATCGAAAACAACTTCAGAAGTTTTTTTGGTCTGGTTTTTCCGGTTCTTATTACGCTGGGCATCGTTTTTGCTGGCATTCAATTTTACATCGCCCGAAGCGAAGACGAAATTGCCGGAAAGCGTAATCTCTGGAACGAGAAAGCCCAGATCATTCTTGCATCGGTACGATCGAACCATACATTTTCGAGCCTGGTATCTGAAGCCGGCAACCGTCTCGCGAAAGACTTTGAAGCAGACCAGGCCGGCTTTCACCCCGAAGTGTTTGTCGAGCTGCTGAAGCGACATTTTGATGCCGAACTGACAGGTAATGATGCGCTGGTCTGGTTTTTTCCGGTCGATAATGGCAAGGTCAGAACTGTTAGCGTCGACGGTCTTACCGCCACCCACCAGCGGGTCATGCAAAGGGTTATGCAGAGCTTCATCGAATTTGCCAACAACCCCGGCATGGACCAGAACGAAATCAGCCGACTGGAAAAATTTGTCAGAAGCGTTTTTGGCAACTATTCCGCACCTCTTCAGGTCGGCAGAAGTCGAGAAGGCAGAACGACGCCGGTTACCTTTGAGGGGCGAAAACACTACCTCTACTGGCGTCAGTTCAAAAGCGGGCAAAATACTGAAGCGGTAACAGCAATCCTTTTTCCTGCAACTCGCAGTGGTAATATCGAAAAATATCTCCAGACAGTTGCCAACAAAACCCTTGAAGAAACAAAGCGGCATCTGGCGGTTGCTTTTGTGCCCATAGACAGCCTCAGCAATCACTTAAAGCTTATTCTGCCGGAGCAGATAGATCAAAATCGCGAATATCGGCAACTGCTCGTAAATACACTTGACAAGGTAGTTCGAGAAACCGACGACAAGGGCAAACAGATCTTCGAAACCGATGGGCATCTGTTTCTCAGGGGCTTTTTAACCGTCGATGTTCCTTATGATGCAGTCATTTTTTCGCCCACTCCCGGAGCCCTTAAGGTGACAAGGCCAGCCGCTACAACTGCCGCGGCTCTGGTCGTGGCCTTCTGGGCGCTGATTTTTGCATTGTTTTACTGGAAAAATGGTCGACCGGGTCTGCCTCTGGCAGTCTCATTCAGGGTGTTATTCTTTCTTGCCGGCCTCATACCAATTTCCGTAATGCTGTCTGCCGGTTATTCTCTGATTGAGGAGTCTTACCAGAACGAAATTATTGAACTGAAACGCGAGAACAGTCAGAAACTCAGCAATATCAATGAACGCAGCGATATTCTCCTGCATCTCTTTGGCTATCACATCTCTGAAATCATCAAAAACCCCCGCGTGCAAAACCTTCTGAACAACGGCGACAGCAACGATACGCGCAAGGCTTTCAACGCCATACGCAATAAGATGCTCAGTCTCGAACTCTCGCTCGACTACATGTTTGCCTTCTATCCCGGCATTTCTTCTGAGATGCTGGTTGCTGACCAGCGCATACGCCAGACCGCAAAAACCCATATGAACCTTATGGGACCCGGGGTTTTCAAAATCAACCAGATTCTGTCAAAAATGACGCCTCTGCCTGACACACTGATGGATTCAGGTCAGAAAAACTTTTATCAGATACTCTCCGGTCTGCCAAACGAATTTCTGGCAGAAACCTTTTTTATGACTTATGAAAAGCCGACCTTTGTCAGCTACGGCAACACCGGAAAAGACTACTTTTTCTCGGTTATTTTGACCAGAAACGGCAGAATAGCCTCATATCTGATCTTTGCTGCCAGTTCGGAGAGCGTTTTTCGCCGATATCTCGCCCGCGAGCTTGATATGCATAATGTAAATGATGCCAATATTTTTCTTGCAGCCGAATTACTGCCAAATACAGAATTTTCAATTTTCCCTTTCAAAAAGATGCGGGCTCTGCAAAGCAAAGCCGGAAAAAAAGCTTTTTCTCTGATGAAAAAGTGCCGCAGTTCGATTTTTGAAAAGTCGATAACCGACAGCGATTACCTCTACCTCTTCTACCCCATGAGCAAGATGCCCAATTTTGCCGGCGGTTGCATTGTCTCTCTGGCAAAACCTGATGCCGCAAGGCAAACAAAAAAATTGTTTCTGGAAATTGCGGCCGCAATTCTGGCCTGTCTTATGTATGTAGCCTCTTCGCTCGCCACTTCGCACATGCTGATGCCACTGGAGCGCATCAATCTAGTTCTTCACAGCATCAGCCAGGGCAACCTCGATCTCAGCCTCAGCATCGAAAGACAGGATGAGCTCGGGCAGCTGGCAAATACGGTCAATCTCATGCAAAACGGCTTTAAAGAAAGATTGCGGCTGGGCAAATTTGTGTCGACTACTCTTGACAAGAGCCTTTCGAATGGATCGAGTTTTGAAGAGCTCAAAAAGGCCCGCGAAATAACCGGCACTGTCCTCTTTTCAGATATCCGCAACTTTACGACTCTTTCCGAGAGTTTTCCGCCGGCTGACATAGCTGCAATGCTCAACTCACACCTCGAAACCATGTCAAAGGAAATTCAGACCCTCGGCGGGCAGATCGAGCAGTTTATCGGCGACGCAATTGTCGCTTTTTTTCCTGACAAAGAGCATGGCGACAGCCGATCTGCAGCATTAAAGGCTGCTCTTGCCGTGCACTCGGCCCATCAGAATCTGAATCGGCTGCGGCACGAAGAAGGCAGGTTCACCTACGCCATCGGCATCGGCCTGCAGCACGGAACCGTCATCACCGGTTCACTCGTGACCCCGGGGCGCTATGAATTTTCGATCATTGGCGAGGCCAGACATCAGGCAGAAGAATTTGAAGCCCTCAGCAAGCTTGGCTCGCACACAAGAATCATTGTCTCGCATCATTTCATCGAACCGCTGGAACGTGAAGCAATAGCCGTCTGCAAACCTCTTAAGGGCACAGATGTTTTTGAGCTTCTGGAAAGGGCTGGCGAAGCATGAAAAAGTTAATCATACTTTTTGCCGCAACGCTTCTGCTCGCCCTGCCCTCGCTGATGACAGCCTATTCGCTCAAATCTTCGGCAAGGCTTCTTTCAGAAGAGCACACAAAACAGATAGAAACCAGACTCGGGAATGAGCTTCGCTCACAAAGTCAGATCGCACTGATTTCCCAGGAAATATTCAAATATTTTTCTTATTTTCTAATCCAGACGGAGCAGATGTATACAGGCCTGACCTGGGCTGCTTTTGCAAAGTCTGCTGATGAAGCCTTCGACAAATTCATACAAACAACCGGGCTGGCATATCTGCTGCCAATGGAAGCAAGCATTTCCTACCACAAAAGAGGGAAACAACATCAGCTGCATTTTTCTGGAACCCGAAAAGTTGCAGCCAACAAAATCTCGGATTTAAGCAGTCTGATGTTCAAATTTATCGACATGGCCTTTTATAATGACCCGCCGCAAGGTGCGATAGAACAGCTGCAAAAACAACTGACCGACGTCGGCCTGATCTTCAATCTTGGCTTTCTGAAGTCTTCTGGCGACAGAGTTAAGGCTAACCAGCTGATTGTCCGCGACACTGAATCGACCAGAATGCTGTTAACCCTGCGCTCGAAAAAAGACTATCTGATGAACGTGCTGATCGATCTGTCACGGGCAGGAATAAGAACAGCTGCCAGAAAAGCCGCACTGATGTGGAAAGATACAAATGCCGGGATTGTCTTTTTTGGCGGCAGCAAAGCAATCAGACCGGTCTTTTCTGCGTGGTTTATGAAACACCCGGGGCTCGGAAAAAAAGTCATCGAGGCAACGGGCCGTGAAAAGCCAGGAATCAGCAGGCTGGAGCTGGGCCAATGGCTTGTTCTTTTTACCCCCTTCGACCCCAAAATCCCATGGCAGGTGGCGATTGTGACGCCAATGCCCAAATTACCCGGGCAACCGGGATTAAAAATACTGCTTTGTATCTTTGCCATCGCCGGCTGTGCCGTCTGGAAACTCATGGTCGACCATGTGCTTTTCGACCGTAAAGTCAGGCTGTCCCTGAGAAACTTTATCATTCTGGTCTTCACACTTGTCAGCATGGTACCCTTTACCTCGGGGCTTTATCTGGCCAATGAATACGTGGTTGCAAATTTCAAGATCCAACGCAACAAAGCCGCCAGCGATCTGTCGGCCGAGCTTGAAGACCTCGATCTGAGCACATATTCCAATTTTCGCAGCTCCGTCAATTTTGTCAGAGGCATGAACTCGATCGAGCAGATCGCATCGTTTACCGATCTGGCGGTTTCGACGGATTACCCGGAACTGGTAGCTTCAATGTCTGCAAAAGTTTTGCAGCAGAGAAAAATACCCTGCTACCCCGAAATCTGGCTCACTGCCGCAGACAGACAACTCATTGAAGTTGAATACAGGCATAACCAGAAGGATTTCAACATCTTCCCCACATCAGACGCTTTCGCAAACGAGGTGTTCAGCCCAAGATTCAAGCACATTCTGAATGAGCAGGCAAAATCAGACAGAGATACCAGAACTGAAAAAATAGATGAGATAAGATTCGACGACATCAAAGCAGAAATAATCGACAGCGTCATGCTCAATCTTTTTGGCGAACAAAGCTATTTCAGTCTTCAGGAAGACCCCGGCACTCTGCTGCGCCTGCAATCATTTTTTGACGAAAATGCCATACTCAGTCTACCGATAACGCTTGCCAACCGTGCGAAATATATCTTCACATACGTTTTTTCTTCCGAAACCATCCGGCGGCATTTTCCTGTAAATCGCCTTTCAGATGACCCGTCAAAACCAGTGCTGGTAACGCTGTATGGCAACAATGAGTTTCTGACCGCTGACCCGGGAAGCTTTCACACATTATCACAAAAAGTTCCAGGCCTGATGGAACTCGCCAAGCAGTCTCTGTTGACCGGTTCACGACTTGTCATGCAGGATGTTAATGCCAGTGGTTCACCAATCTTCGAAACTCTGCCGGCGCGGTATTCAAACCTCATCCTGTGCGGGCAGAAAAACACCCGCAGCCTTGACAGCATCAGTCAGGAACTCACTGCCACAGCTATCAGATACTTTGTCCTGATGGTTTTGGGTGCACTTTTTCTGGCGCTTTTATCTTCGCTCTATTTCACCATACCAATCAGGCAGTTGACTGAGGCAACTCAAAAAATCATCGCTGAAGATTACTCGGTGCGGATAAATGAACGGCACCCAGACGAGTTCGCCGCTGCAGCTGTGGCTTTTAACAAAATGGCCGGCGGCCTGGCCGAAGGCGAGCTGCTCAAAAACTTTGTCTCTGAAAGCGTGCGCGAAAGTTCGATAGCAGAAAACAGCGATGACCAGGCGAAAATCATTGAAGCCACCGTGCTTTTTTCCAGTATAAAAGGCTTTAAAACCCTTCAGAGTCAGCTGACTCCGTCAGAGCTGTTTGCATTGATGCAGTCGCATCTGTCGGCTGCAGTTACCATGGTTTCTCAGCATGGTGGCGAGATCGACAAGATGATCGAAGATAAGGTTATGGTTGTTTTTCCGCATGTGTCCGACAGATCTCAGCAGATGATCGCGGCTGCAGCGATGGCCTGCGCGAGAAACATTCAACAGCAGCTCTGGCAGAATCACGGAATCAATGCTGCCATCGGTATCAACTCGGGGGAAGTCGTCTCCGGTGTCATGGGGGCAGCCAATGTCAGACTGGCGCGAACGGTTGTTGGCGATACGGTGAATCTGGCCGCAAGACTGGCGACGGTTGCATCAGGCCTGGATAGTGGCGGAGTGGTTGTTTCCGGAGCGTCAGCCAGAATGGCTGCAGGCAACTGCAATTTTACCCGCCTGCCGATCAACAGTGTCAAGGGCAAAACTCACGCTGTCGAAGCGTTCCTGGCAGATTTTTCCGGGGGCAAGAGCGAATGATTTCCTACGGCAAGATCAGGTCGGCTTTTGCCTGGGCTTTTCCCCTTTTTCTCGGCTGTCTTTATATCGTTGGCGCCCACCTGATTCTCCACGATCACCAGTTGCATACGCGCCGCGCCGAGCATGAAGATCGAAAAAAACAGGCAGAAATACTGACGATACGCGCAAGAGCCGGTTTTTCTGCAACTCTTCAGATCGAGAGTTCTGCGAGAGAAGTTCTTAAGGAACTAGAGGCTATCGCTTCTGCTGAGCCGACCGGCATCGAAAATCATCTACCTGCAGTGCTGAGCAAGCACATGCACCCGCACATTCTGCAAAAATGCCGCATATGGGCATTCAATCGCGAAAAAGACAGCTTCAGGCTGGCCACGGCAGCCGGTCTCGAAAATTCAAAGCGCAAAGCCATGGAACTGGCCTTCACAGCGCTGATCAATCTGCGCGAGAAACATTCAGACGATAGCACAAGACGCCGCAACGAAAAATTCATTTCGGGGCTTTTCGGCGAAAATTCGGCCCCTGAATATCTTGCAGCCCAGCGTCTCGGAGTTTTAACACCCGTTCAGTTCGAAAGCAGTCCGCATTATCTTTACTGGCAAAAAACCGGCAATAACGGCGGCTTTATGGCTCTGCTGCCCGGAGACTTCGTTGAAAATACCACTGCAAGTCTGAAACGTCTTGCAGATAAGTTAAATGACAGCATCAGCAAAAATGCTTTCGTCTGCTTTCCTGAGTCTGAAAAAGTTGCATCGGTGTTCAACCCGCTTCATTCGCCACTCAGTGGGCTTGAAAAGCAGCAGAAAGTGGCGTATCTGTCGCTTGAAAAGATGTTTGGCAACAAGGATTTTCCGCGGCGACAACTCACACCTGTCGGAGAATGGCTGCATTACATAGACATAATCAGCCCTGACACACATTATTTTATTGCCATTTCGTTCAAAAACACTGCCCCTTTGGTTCCTGGCAAAGGACTGCCACGCGATCTCGCGGTTTTTTCGCTTCTCTGGTCGGCAGTATTCTTTTTGCGGCTGCGCCATCAGGGATTCAGCATGGCCCTCGCTTTCAGAATGCTCTTTTTCATGACCGGAATGCTGCCAGTTTCGCTGTTTTTGTATCTCGGGCTCAATCTGGTCGAGCAGTCAAAAGAAGCGGAAATAAAGCAGAAAGTCAAAAATGCATATTCTCAGATAGAAATCCTCGACGAAAAATCAGAAGAAAGCGTCGGACTGGCGGGCATACTGATCAAAGAAATGCTGGCCGATCCCTTTTATCAGAACGCTTTTATTGCCAGTGATACCACAATGCAAAAATCAGGTTTTACAGGACTTGAGGAGAGTCTTCGCCGTCACAGATTTTTTCTGAATTACGTTCTTGTCATCCAACCCGGCCGGGCAGAAGGTTTCCATGTGACATCACCGTCAGAAATCCCCTTTGCCAGGTATCATCTGGATTATTATGTAATTTCGGCCGGCGACCTAAACAAGATTTTAACCGCCAGAGATCCGGAGTTCCCGCAGATTAAACTGAGCAAAATGCAAAAGACCCTGGTAAATTCTCTCGGCGGCGAGAATAACGCCTCGATCAAAGATGTGTTTCTGTCGTCGCTCGAAAGAATCAACAGCTTTCAGGCCGGCACAGTTGCCAGACATGTTTTTTTCACTTCGATAATTGGCAGACAGGGGCAAATCGGCTGCTACCTGATTCTTGCCATCAGTATTTCAGAAACGGTGCGGGATATTATCAGATCTGAACTTAAAGTTCTCAACTCTGGCAAAGACAGTCAATTTTTCTGCTACAGCCGCGACCTTTCTTCGGGTTTCAACAGCGTCGAATCTGAAAACCGTATCGGTGGCAGCGAAACCGGCAAAAACTTTCTACATTTTCTTGAGGCCTCCATGCATCATAACTTTAGAATCGAGCAGGCCTACAACAATTCGATTTTCATCTATGAGCCGATGAACAAGGTCAGACATTATCTTGGCGGTGCAATCATCGACCTTTCAGGGGTTAAGGCCATGGCAGACCTCAAATTTATTCTGCTGATAATAATTGTGGCGATGCTTGCTGCAACAATATACCTTCTTGCTTCGGCGGTTTCAAAACTGCTGATTCAACCGGCCGGCGAATTGAACCAGGTCTTCAACCACATAGCCTCAGGTGATTACACCTGCGAATTCAATTACCCGCTCAACAACGAACTTGGCGAACTGGCCAGAGCCACGACCCAGATGCTGCGGGGACTCAAAGAAAGAAAGCTTCTGGGGAAATTCGTATCGACGACATTCGATTCCGGGGTCAGAGAAAGTCATGAAACCGCAAGCGCCCAGACCATCTCAGGTTCGGTACTTTTTTCCGATATCAGAAGCTTTACGACCATCTCCGAAAGTCACGCACCAGAAGTTATCGCCAGGCTTCTCAACACTCACCTGCGCGAAATGGTCGAAATTATTCATCGGCAATCTGGCAGGGTCGAACAGTTCATCGGCGATGCCATCGTTGCATTTTTTCCGGGCGAGCCCGAAATTTCATGCCAGAAAGCCTTGAAAGCTGCCGCAATGATGATGGTCGCTCACCGAAAAATTCAGCAGCAAAGAGCCACGGCCCATGAACAGACATACGAAATAGGTATCGGGATTGACTCAGGTCAGGTCATGGCCGGCATTCTGCGAGCCGGTATAAGATCAGAGTTCTCTATTATCGGAAAAGCCAGAAGTGGCGCGGAAAATTGTGAAGCCGCCAGCAAGAAGGGTCTGGCGACTAGAATAATGCTCAGCAAAACTGTTGCCGATGCCGTTTCTGACCTTAATATAGAGCTACTGAGACATGCTGACGAGCTCTTTGAGCTGAAGGAGCTTAACAGCCTGTGAAAAAAGCCGCAATTCTCCTTCTCATAACCCTGGTCCTTCTGTTTCCACCTTTGAGCCTTTATTTTGCCATGCGATCGACAGTAGAACTCCGACATGACGAGCTGAGGGAAAACAGAAACAACAGTATCAGGGCGAACATGGCTCAGATTGAAAGGCTGTCTGACGAATCGAACTACCTGATCAGAGAGCAGGCAAGAATCTGCCGTGAATTCAGAATGATGGGCGAAAAAAGTTTCAAAGAAAAAGTTTGTGACCCTGATTTCATCAATGTTTTAAAAGGAAACCTGCAGGATATCATCGCAAAAGCCGGGTTTCCATGTGAAATTCATCTCTGTCTTGTTGGTGCAGACAACCGCCTCGAGCATATACACGCCGGTTCTGATATTGGCCTGAATTTGATAATGGGGTCCCCCGGAAATTCAAAACTCCAGCCTCGCGCGAGCCTGCAATTCTACAAAAATTTTCTCAGTAATATAGTGCTTAACAAAAATACCAAACTGGTAATCAGAGAAATGGATAAAAATCTGTCTCTGTCAGGCGAGAAGCTTTTTGAAGACTCCTACATGCTCGCCCTCGCGGATTTATCAGGGTTTTCACTGCAACAGAACGTAAAGTGGCGACTTGCACGTTTTCCAACGAGAAGCTACGGTATCGGAGCCTACTTTCCAGAAACAGGCGATTTTTTCTTCAGCGATTACTTTTCTGAATTGAATGACTTAAAAAGTTCTGTCATAAAAGCTTTAAAAGGTTCCCGGCGTCTGCCGCAGAAAATAAATCTCGGCGGCCATCAGATGAGTCTGAAGCGGTATAATGAATTTAAAAAATGTCTCTTCTTTTCTGTATCGCCAGCGTTGAGCGAAAAAATAAAACTTCCGCGCCAGGGGCTTCTGTGGCTTATAGTAATTTCTCTGACAGCATGTGCCCTGTTCAGGATTGTAGCTGAAAAAATCATTCTCGGCCGCGGCCCCGACATCTCCCTGAAACTTATGATACCGGGAGTTTTTTTATTTCTGATTATTCAGCCAATTTTCGCGTCTGCCTATCTCGCAGGTGAATTTTTCAGAGTGAGCTATGCGAACGAAAAAAACCGCCGAATTGACAAGCTCGACCTGGACCTGCAAAGCCTTGACCGGGCAGCATTTGACGAAAGCGCCGAAACACTGAACCTGGCACGCGGCCTGAATTCGATTGAACGCATCGAGAAATTTGCCAACCGCAACTATTGTGGCGATGATGAAGCCTTCACCATCAATTTTATGAACAAACTTGGGCGTATTTATGGCGGTAACCGCTTTTCTTCGATCTGGATAAGCAAACATGACAATACGATCATCGGTGTCAAGGCAGACCCCACCGGCAAAACGTTTGCCCCGGCAAACGCAGACAACATGGTGGCAGAAATGTTTAAAAAGAGATTTTTGGAAATCATGTCACGGCACCCCGGATATTCCGGCCTGATGCCGGATTACTCGGAAAATGGTCTGAAAAATGAGCTGAAGCAGGAAATATCGCGGGACTTTTTTTTGAAAATCTTCGGGGCCGACGCCTTTTACAACTTCAGACGCAACAGCGGCATCAGAATCGAGGTCAACGCCAGCTATCGTCAGGAACAGCTGATTGCCAATCCTATCGACTGGCGTAATCGTCCGCATGCCTATGCTGTCTGGTATATCGAAAGAGAAAATATAACGCAAAACCTGCCACAGAATTTTCTAACCCTCAACCCGGGATCGCCGAGAATTGTTTTGCACGGCGATGAGCACGCCACATTAAGCGTTAAATATCATGTGCATGAAATAGCTGAGAGTCACCCTGAGCTGCTCAGAACAGGCGAGATCGCCCATATTGCCAGAGCCAGGGCCTCAAGCATCGCAGAAACGCCTGAATCCACAACTATCTATTCCGCAATTCCTGGCACTTTCGGTAATTTTATTATGGCCGGCAGCGAAACGATGAGCAGTTTTGAAGCTTTCAGGCAGCTGATGGAAGCCAGGGTTAAAATTTTTATTCTGGTTATGATTCTTTTTGGCGGAATTCTCGCTTTTGCCGGGGCCCTGTATTTCGTCTGGCCCCTGCGCGAACTGACGGCAGCAACCCGCGAAATCTTCATGGGAAGTTTCAAAGTCCGCATTCACGAAGACCACCCTGATGAGTTCGCGGCGCTCGGCAAAGCGTTCAACAACATGGCAAGCGGTCTTGAGGAAGGTGAGCTGCTGAAAAGTTTCGTCACCGATTCAGTACGGCGCGAGGTTGAAGATGCAAACAGCAGCTCACTGGCAGAAAAGGCTGAGACAACCGCCGCAACGGTTCTGTTCGCGGCATTCTGCGGATTCAGCGATTTTCAGACAACGCATACCGCCGAAGAAGCCTTCGGTCTGCTGCAAAAGCTGCTTCAGGCGGCAGATGAGGCCACCAGCCTCTTTGGTGGCGAAATAGACAAAATGATCGAAGACAAGGTCATGGTCGTCTTTGAGCATCGCGGCGAAAATGCCGCCTCCTGCCCGTTGCGGGCAATCCAGGCTGCAGCCATGATTGCTGACCGGGTAACCTCGGCAACCGGAATGCAGGTGGCGGTCGGCATAAATACCGGCATGACCGTTGCCGGTATAATGGGGGCAGAAAAGGCCAGACTGTCGCGCACTGTTGTTGGTGACCCGGTCAATCTGGCTGCCAGACTTGCTTATGAGGCAATAAAACTACGAGGCGGCATAGTTATTTCTGGCCAGATGACAGATTATCTGCCTGATGGCTTCGCGGCAAGAAAACTTCCGATAAGTTCGGTTAAAGGCAAAACCCAGACAATTGAGGCCTTTGAGGTCATCAGACAGGAGCAAACAACATGAACAAACGTTTGTCGATTATCTGCCATCTGATTCCGGGATTACGCATCAACAGAAGGAAATCATCCAGAAGACCGTCAGATAATTTTCATCGACTCTTCGGCAGGGCGTGCTGTCTGCTGTATGCATTTATGCTGTTCTGCACACTTTCAGTCGCAGCATCAGAGCCTTTAAGCGACCGACATTTTGCAGCAACCGGTACAGGGGGCGCGGTCAGCTGCGGGCACCCGCTGGCAGCGGCTGCGGCCATAAAAGTTTTACAGTCAGGTGGTAATGCGGTTGATGCGGCCGTAGCAGCCGGCTTCATGCTTGGAGTCGTTGATTTTTCGAACTCAGGCATTGGTGGTGATGGTTTTGCACTCGTCTGCACGCCGGCCGGCCGAGTCTCGGCTTTCGACGGCTCAACCAGGTGGCCGGGTTTGAAAAAGCAGGCCAGCCCAGCAAGCTTTATCGGTCTGCCAACGGTTCCCGAAATGCTTTTGAAAATGCTGCGCCTGTATGGGAAGAAATCGGCTCCGGAGGTTATGGCGCCGGCGGTTTATACCTGCATCAAAGGCTTCAGGGCAAGCGCCTATCTTGAAAAGGTTGTCGAAAAAAAACTTTTGAATACCAGTGACCCTTTGACGACATCATTTCTGGCTCCCCATGGTTACCCGCTGCGTGCCGGACAGCTGTTCTATCAACCACGGCTGGCCCGAACCCTGATGCGTATGGCATCAGATAATGGCGAGTCATTTTATCGCGGCAGCGATGCAGAACAGACGATTGCCGACATGCAAAAACGCGGGGCCCTTTATCAACTGCAGGATTTGGCCAGATATCGCAGTCAAATGGTCATGCCCCTGCGATATGATTACGGCGAATTCAGTATCTATGGCTGCCCTCCCCCTTCCTGCTCACTGGTAACCATCAAACTGGCGCTGCAGCTTCTTGCCCCCGGACATAATTTATTTCCGCGCTCCGGCAATGATCTTTTGGGCGTCGCCAGGCTCGGGCAGAGATTTATCTCGACCAAATACGATTCGCTGTCGGCCTGTCTGAAAACACCCGCAAAATTCGATGAATTTGTTAGAAAATATCAACCATCAGAGGCTGCAAATCTCAGTAAAGTGGCTGACTCAAACACCACACACCTCTGCGTCTGGGACAAAAACGGCATGGCAGTTTCTATTACCCTGACGCTCGGCAATCATTTTGGCACAGGTGAACTGGCTCCGGGCGGCTTTTTCTACAATAACGGTCTGCGTAATTATACCAGCCAGGTCGCTGCCTACCCTGACGATTATCCTGCCGACGCTGGACCGGTTTCTTCGAAATCACCGGTTATTGTTACCAGAAAGGGCCGGCCATGGCTGGCTATTGGTGGCGCCGGTGCTGACAGGATAATCTTCAATACCGCCCTGGCACTTGCCCGGCTGCTGAATGGGCACACGCCGGCCAGCTGTATCACCGCTCCGAGATTTTACCTTGACTACCGCGATCGCCTGACACTTGAATGGCAGCCTGAATCCAGGCTGGCTGACGAAGCCAGGCAGCTCGTTGAAAACACCGAAATAAAAGCAGGCTGCGACGACTTTTTCGGTCTGGTAAGTATTATCAGAAATGAAAACGGCAGCCTGTCAACGGCTGCCGATCATCGTCGGGATGGTTCCTGTGCGGTATTGCCCTAGAACGATACCTCGCCGCCATCATCGCTGGGGCCGGGATAATAATCGTCGTCGTCAATAGTGCCGCCACCATCACCATAGCTGCCATCAGGAGGCGGAGTTTCTCCGGCTGAATCATCATCTGAAGGCTCAGGCGGTGGCGGCACATCATCGCCAGTTTCGTCATCGACGGACGGAGGGTCAGGATATTCAGAATCGCCGCCAGAACCTTCGCCAGAGTTGCCACCAGTGAAAGAATCGGGTCTCAGAGCATTATCTTCGTCTTCTACAGGCTCTTCAACAGGAGGAGGCGGCGGCGTTGATTCCCAGGCCGGTTCACCATTAGAGTCTGGTTGAGACGGGGTGATGGTTATCTCATCGCTGCCCTGAAATGCTGGTTCCTGGTAGGAGTCGATCTCGCCGAATTCATTGGCACCATTAACCGTGAGTTCATCAGGAATTTCACCCGGAAGAATGCCACCCACCGCTTCAATCTTAGGCAGGCTGAGGGATTCGATGATGCGTTCACGCATATTGGTCATGTGCTTCATCAACTGCAGGCTGCCGTGATAGAAGTTCAACACCACCAGCTTTTTACCCAGAGGAATCAAAACCATATGGGTAAATAATCGACGGTTGTTTTTAAGAAAGTGAAAAAGAACATGCCCGATTTCGACACCGGCAAGTTCGCTTTTCCACTGGTCAAACAGTCTTGGCTGGAAAGGCATCAGACTCTCCTTGATGGCCTTGCCGACCTGTGACAGGTTCTGTGGCTCATCATAGGTAGCGGCCTGCACATGCATGAGGAACTGCCCGTCAAAAGCGCCGACAGAAGCGAGAAGTGCCGGGCTGAGGTTTTCTCTGGTCAGGTAATCGCTGGGAACCATAACACTGAATTCAAACTCTTTGTTGCGAATAGGTCTGAAACCACGCTTCTCGCCATAAAACGGCCGCAGACCGGCAACGTAGTTGTCGATACCGACGCCTTTGAGAGCATTTCTGAAGGTATCGGTAAGTCTCTGATTGTTCAAAACGTAATCATAAATATACCAGCGGTCTTTAATGTAGTAGCAATAGACCACAAACTCGAATTTGCCCTGGGTGGTATCAATTTTAACCACGACCTTACTCTGAACCTGCTTATGGTATCTGGGGTTCGAGTAGTCGATCTTGGCACCACCGGCAACCCGGTTCATGATTTTTGAAAGAAAGCGGAATTCGTTGCGCTGGGTCTGAATCTGGAAGGAAAAAAGCTCCCGGTATTCGGCCGGGTCCATGCGCTGCAGCTGGCGATCGAAGATCAGCTTCAGAAAAGTCGCCACATCGAAATTTGCCAGACAGATGTCATATTCGCCCGCCATCAGACCGCCCATGAATTCATAAACCATGGGAATCGGAGTCGGCAATTCTGATCTGGCTCCGGGTGGCTCAGGGATATCTACCAGAAGCCCGTCTGGATCGGCGCCCTGAGCAAAAGACACTGGAACCAGTGCCAGAACCATGAAAACCACAGCTGACAGTAATGTTAATGCTTTTTTTGCTACCATGGTATTAGACTAAATCACCCTTTGCCAATTGTCAATCGCAGCCCGAAGTTTGTTTTTCTTCCTTGAAGTGCGCCGGCAATAAGTGCTAGAATTGCCGGCAGCTTATGCACATGGAGGCAGGAAATGGGCATTGGATTCACGGAACTGATCGTTATTCTCGTAATTATTCTGATCCTCTTTGGCCCTGGCAAGCTTCCCGAAATCGGCAAGGCTCTGGGGCGCGGAATCAAAGAATTTAAAGATGCGCAGAAGGACAATCATAGAAAAGACGACGACTCTTCTGGCACGAAATAAAACTGGAATTTCAGAAACAAAGCAATTGGAGAAGCAGGCGTGAGAAACAAAGCAAAAAAAACTATCTGGCACTTCCTGTCAGGTTCGATTCTTTCGATAGGGCTTCTGGCCTCTTCGCCGGTCATGGCCGACACTCCTGAGCAGCGTGAGCAATACCGCTACGCCCTCGGGTTAGTGCAGCGCCATCTCTACGAAGAAGCGTCAAAAGTTCTTTCGCGGCTCCTTTCGGAGCCAAAGGTTTTTTCGCAGGCGGATGGAGCAGTGTTCTGGCTGGCAGAATGCGAATACCGACAGAAGAATTATGTCAAAGCTGCCGGTCTGTATAACAAACTACTGAAGGAATACCCCAACAGCATTTTCCGTGACCGCTCCGCCTATGGTCTGGCATGGTCGCACAGCAACGATAACAATCCCAAATCGGCGGTCGAGGCCTTTGCCCGCGTCAGCAAAAACGATCTGCCGCTCTGGATCGACGCCAATCTAAAACGTGGTTTCCTGATGGTTAAATTCAACATGGACACCGATCAGACGGTGCGGGTTTATGAAGAACTTCTCAAAGAGCCAACTCTCAACGATGCCCAGAAGTTTGAAGCTCATCTGCAGGCCGGAGTTGGCAAATTCAACCAGAGCATTTTCAAACAGGCGCTCGAGCATTTTGCCAAAGCACTCGACAAATGTCCGCCTGATAAGGCGCAGGCTCTGCAGTTTTACATCGCCGAATCTCATTTCAGGCTTAAGGATTACGGTGCCGCAAGCAGCGAATATGCCAAAACGATCGCGCTCGGGCCTGATTCAAATCTTGGCCAGAAATCGGCTTATTCCAAGGCATGGTGCCATATCAGGCTGTCAGAACCAGAAAAAGCGCTATCGCTCTTCGAAAAGCAGGCCGGCAACCCGAATTCGGTGGTCAGAAAAGATTCGATCAAAAACCTTGTCGACCTGCTGATGAACATGCATCGCTATGAGAAGGCCATCGACTGGATCAGTCGCACCGTAAGCGCACTCGACTCTGCTGATCAGCCTGATCTTGACTTTATCAAAGCTCTCGCTCTTTCACGCAATGGTGAATTCGAAAAAAGCCTGCGGGCATTTGAAGACTTTCTGAAAAAATACCCGAAGAGCAACAAGGTTAATGAGGCCCACTATCAGTCCGGGCTGGTCAACATCTCGCTGGGACGCTTCAAGGAGGCGATTGCCAACTTTGAAAAGGTGACGTCAGAAAAGGTCGACCCCGACATTCGCGAAAAAGCAATTTACCGCATCGGTGAATGCTGGTTCAATCTTGGCAACATAACTCTGGCCGGCGACTTCTTCAATAAGGTCATCAAGCAGTTCCCAAAAGGCAAGGCGCGCTTTGACGCCCTTTATCAACTCGGAGAACTGGCCTACCTGCAAAACAGCTATGCCGATGCCCTTACCGCCTTTGAAGCAATTACCGCATCAGGCAACGAACTCGCCCCACAGGCGACCTTCAGGGCCGCCGAAGTATTGATGAAAGCCGGCAGGCACCAGGAAGCGATTACCAGATTTCAGCAGTACATAGACCAGAATCCCAAAGGCAAAATGCGCGAAGATGCTATTTTTAAAATTGGTCTGAGCTGGCTCGAGCTAAAAGATCAGGGCCAAGCCCTGGCAGCATTCTCTCAACTTCTCGACGCAACCGGTTATTTCCGCCAGGAAGCCAGATTTCATATAGCCGAAATTGCCCGCAGCCTTGGCAACCACCCGCTGGCAATTCAGCACTACAAAGCCATTACCACAGAAGAACCCAAACACCCGCTGGCCCCGATGGCCAGGCGGGCGGCCGGCATTTCTCTTTTTCAGACCGGCGACTATAAAGCCGCTATTGAATCGTTCGGGGGCATTCTCAAAGATTACCCGCCAACTGATGCGGCAATACCCGAAACTCGCCTGTGGCTCGGCAAAAGCCTGATTGCCGCAGGCGAAACCGACAATGGCATTCTTGAAGTTCTGAAGGTTCCGGTTCTCTATCCTGGCAGCCCCTTCATTGCAGAGGCTTATGCCGAGGCAGCACGCGGTTATGAGAAACTGAAAAACATCAATAAGTCCAGAATGATGTATGAAGAGGTTCTCAAGAGCAAACCGTCGCCAGAATTGTCAGCTGAGGCCGAAGCCGCTCTCAAAAAGCCCTGATACAAACACTGACAGAAAACAGCCCCGCAAAAATTGCGGGGCTGACTTTATTTTTAGTGGCCTGTCAATATTGAAACATACAAAATTAACGATCTTCATGTCATCCCTGCGCAGGCAGGGTTCTAAGCTCTAAACGATGAGATTCCCGCTCTCGCGGGATGACGGAAAAGGCTGGCTCAGAGAGCCCGGGCTTTGACTACGATAAAATCGAGTCCACCCAGATTTAGGGTGTCGCCCGGCTTGATAACCTGCTTTTCTTTAATACTTCTGCCGTTGAGACGGGTAGTATTGGTTTCGGTCAAGGGTGTTACATAAACCAGCCCGTTGCTGGCGGTTACTTCTATATGCTCGCGACTTACTTCATTGGCAGGAATACAGATCTGGTTCTCTTTTTTTCTGCCGATCCTGATGGCGCTACCCTGGGCTTCGTATGGTTTTCCGTCGCCTTCGAGAGCAAAAACGAGTCTTTCTTTGGGCAGCACGGGCTCGGAAACAGCCGAACCAGCCGGCTCTGGAGTTTTGGAGGCAGCAGGGGCGGCAGGCTGCGATGACTGAGGCGCCTTTTCCGCCGCAGCGACATCGGCAAGACGGCCGGCAACTGGCGGAGTCGGAACTGCCTTGTTTTTCAGGGTCCGTTTTGCTTCGCCGGCTGATGCATTTGAAGGGGAAGCTGCGTTTTTATCAGAGCTTTCTTCGGCCTCGGCTTCGAGTGCCGCAAGCCTGGAAAGCGGGCTTATTTCTGGCTTTTCAGGCACAGCAGAATTCTTCTGGGTCTTTCTGCCTCCGGAAGAACTTTCGAGATCAGAACTTTTTGCGGTCTCCGTCTTCTGCGGCACCTCTTCGGTCTTATCAAAGTTTGCCAGTGGGAATTCTGGCTTTGCAACCGGCTGTTTTGAAGTTGCCAGCAATTTAACAACAATCACCAGCAAAATTATAAAAACCGGGACGGCAAACATAAGAATATTAACTGTCTGAGGCACTTCAGCAGTTGCTGTTGCCGTATCGCCCCAGACTCTCTGATTGAGCATTACAAGAACTGCCAGCAGCAGTTTTTTATCATATTTCATTATTCAAAACCTTTCTTTCAGCCATTCAATAATGGCTGCTCCGGGCTGCATGCTTTTACGTCCGTTTCACAAACCGGCCACACAAATCTGCATTTTTGCCGGCACAGACCGGAACAATATATTATTCCTCTGGCAAAAGTATTTTTCGCAAATTCTCAAGACTATGTTATTTCGGTTAAAGCTTTCTGTAAAGTCTCAAGCTGTATAAAATTTAAACTCTTTGAAAGTGACCAGAGCACGACTGAAAGCCGCGCAGCCGGTTGAGCTTGATTTTATAAGCTGTCTGGCGTAGATTAGCCGGATGTTCAAAAGGCCTGAATTTACAAAGCAAATACAGGAGCTTGATATGCGCGCAAACAGATTCTCGCTAATTTTATTTCTGTTCGTCATTATGTCAGCCGTTTCGGTTGCGGGGCAGAACATCGAGCAGAAAATTACCAGATTGTTCAGTTTTGACCCGCACCCGATGGTTGCTGAATTTTCAGAACCAGTACCATACAAGGGTGAATTCCTGAAACACGAGGTTCTTTTTCACGAAACCTGGAAAAGCGGCACAGGTAAAGAATATCTCGAAAGCATTCATTTCACATTGAACGTTATTCAGTCAGGCAAATCGATCGCATCAGCATCTACGCTACCATTCAAGACAGGCAAATTGAAAAAAGGACAGCAGATAGCCGAAACCACCATCGGAACAACCAGACTGACAGCATTTGTCGAGGATTTCTCAAAAACCGGCCCCGGAATTGCTGAACTTACACTGACCTTCAAACTCTCTTACCCGGAAGTAAAAGTAGAAAAGGCCGAAGCAAAAGTTGCCAATTTCAAAACTTCTACCGCACTCGATCTTTGCCGCAAACTTGCTGACCGCGCCAGCCAGATTCCGGCCGAAAACTCCGGAGCCCGGCTCAGCCTCTATAGAAAAGCACTGGCAGCGGCGCCAGCTGCCTCATCTTCGCCGGAAGCCGCAGAATTTCACGCCAGCATCGGCAAACTTATTGCTGAGATCGAACAAAAAGACGCAACCAGGCCAGAACCGGCCCCAGTCATTTCACCGTTTGAAGAACCGCCGACCTCTGCTGCCACAGAATCCACTTCGATAACCGAAAGCAAAGCACCAGAAACAATCATATCGGCAGTAATAAAACCAGCTGGCACTGTTGCTCCCGAAGCGGTGGCGTTATACAAACAGGCGCAGTCTCTTTTCGCGCAGGATAAAGGCCCAGAAGCCAGAGAGGCTCTGCGTCAGGCTCTTGAAATAGCCCCGGATTATCGCGAGGCACTGATTCTTCTTGGCGACAATGCTTACAGCAATCGCAAGTACGCCAGAGCCCGAGAGGCATTTGAAAAGGTCATCAGCCTCGACGAAAAAGATGCGGATTCGCTGCTCAAATTCTTCAAGGCCGGCTATTATCTTGGCGAGGGCTCTGAAGCCGTCTTAAAGCTTGCGGCCGCAAAAGACAGATATCCGGATGACCTGCGGCTGAGAATGGCATTTGCCGAAGCGTCGTTTCAACTTGGTGACCTTATCAACGCTGAATCTGCCTGCGTCGAGATTCTCAACGTCAGCGCCGGGCACGTTCAGGCAAAAGATCTGCTGGAGCGGGTCAGAAAACATTTAAAATAAACCGCTAGAAGTGGTTTTCACAGATGAGTTCAAAAACAGAAAACTATTACATAACCGCCGCACTTGTGCCCCGGAAGGGTAGACGCGCGGGAATGACGGATAAATCGCCGGCTTACCTGTTACAGTGCCTATAGGATTTGAAAATTGTTTGAAAAATTACAAAGTTTCTTTCAGACCCTTTTGAATATTGGGGCCTGGCTGGGGCTGATATACGTAATCACCGAGCCATCTCTTGGCTCACACCCTGTGTATACAAGGGCTATTGAACTTTCTGAATCATTCTTTCTATATTCATATTTTCTTTTTATAGTGGTTTCCGTTTTCAAACTTAAGACTTCCAGACGCTTTTTTTCAGCCCATTTTTACGATCTCGTTTTTTTTGCGCCGCTCTTTTTGATAGGCTTCGAAGGCATCCAGGCGGTTCACATTCTGCTTATCAGGCAGGGAACGGCAATTTTTGTCGAATACCTCAATCAGTATACCTTCGGGCATCTGGCCGATTCAATTGCCCGGCGTCCGGCAAGGCTGGTTCTCACAAGCTTTTTCGGAGTCATTGCGCTGGGTGCTTTTATTCTGGTAATGCCCATTTCAGTTACGCCCGATCATTCGCCATCACTGTTGACAGCCCTGTTTACTTCTACCTCTGCAGTTTGTGTTACCGGACTTGCCGTTGTCGACACCGGCACTTATTTTTCCACTTTTGGGCAGATAATGATCGTTGTACTTATACAGATTGGCGGCCTTGGCCTGATGACGCTTTCGGCAGGTATTTCGCTGATTGCCGGCAAACGCATGGGCATGGCTCATTCGTCCCTGATGCAGGAAGTGCTCGACCTTTCTGACCTGGTCAGTTTAAAATCCGCACTGCATGATATTTTTCTCTGGGCTTTTCTGATCGAACTTTGCGGAGCGATCGTCATTGGTCTGCGTCTTTATATTCTTAAAAACTGCTGCATTTCAGAGGCCGCTTTCTCGGGAATTTTTCATTCAGTTTCAGCATTCTGTAATGCCGGATTCTCAATTTACCCGGACAACCTGATGAGCTTCCAGTCAGACCCTGTTATCAACTTCACTATAATGGGATTGATAGTTACCGGCGGTCTTGGGTTTACCGTTCTTGGCTCTCTGAACAGCTTCCTCAGAGGAGCGAAAAATCAACGCCTCAACACCCACACATGGCTGGTAGTAGCTGTCAGTTTTACTCTGATTATCGTCGGTGCACTATTCATTCTGGCACTCGAACACGACACCGCGTCAATGCATAGTCTTTCTAACTTTGACAAGATAATGGCAGCGCTTTTTCAATCGGTTTCAACCCGTACAGCAGGCTTTAATACGATCGACTTTACCTGTCTCAAGACCAGCACCCTGTTTTTCATGAGCATACTGATGTTTATCGGAGCTTCACCCGGCTCGACCGGTGGC
>ERZ795032.160-NODE-160-length-95869-cov-6.161135_pt1 | contig 95869 bp, 89 predicted proteins | sample MGYA00375124_ERZ795032 | MGnify/ENA primary metagenome ERZ795032 (study PRJEB30167, sample SAMN05720154) | activated sludge metagenome | isolation source: Anaerobic digester | place: China | collected 2015-12-16 ... | reverse complement strand
TAATGGATCAAATTACTTAAAAATTCAAACTAATACTACTAGTGGACTTAGAACAGAAGCAGCAGTCCCTTCAACTCATTTTACTATTGCAACAGGCACTGCAGAAAACACTTTCAAATTTATGACCAGTTCTACTGGTAACAGAGCAATCGCTCGATATACTGGCGGATCCGATTGGCGCTCATATGCAAATACTGACGTTCAATCCCATCTAACCATATATAAATATACTGAAATCGAAGGCTCACCATTGGCCTCTCTATCAAAATCCGGAACATTGGCTAAAACATCATACTACGCTGGAGACTACTTCGATCCAACGGGTCTAACTTTTACGGCAACTTACGAGGATGAAAGTACTGCAGATGTTACTGAATTTGTGCTTTTTGATCCCAATCCTTTAACCGGAGGTACAACATCTGTTTTGGCTAGTTATACCGAAGGTGGAATAACAGAGTCAGTGTCAATCACTGGAATCACAGTGATCGTTCCGTCGTGGTCTGTAGTTTCCTATGATATTACTTCAAAAAACACTCTAACGACTTCCGGCACTGCACCTTCTGAGTCTAGTGCTACTATTGTAGAAACATACTCTACTTCGAAGCAAATGACTGCTAACAATTCACAGACAGTTACGCTTAGTAACTACACTAATATTTTAATTACGAAAATTACTTTGTCAGCTAGGTCTAATACAAGCAGTGGAGAAGGTAATTTCTCTTATTCTCTTGACGGAGGATCAACTTTCACTGATATTATTTCGACCGCAGCATTCAATGATACTAGTTGGTATGGATCTTGGTCGACTAGTTATGTTGATGTTGAAAAAACTGTAGACATTGTTGTTTCTTCAAGCATAATTCTCAAAGTTGCAGCAACTGTCAATTCCCTTTACGTACAGTCTTACGATATTCAATGGGAACTTGATCCAGTTTATCTCGAGGCAAAAGGGTTTGCAGATGAAGTTATGACTGGAGCAGGCCTTGATGCCGAAGGAAGTTGTGAAACGGTTTTATCAGAACTAGAAGCATTGTATGATTCATTGAGTGTTGATGCAAAATCACATTTTGATAATAGCACCGAAGCATTATTCGTAAATGCTCGTGCTCGTCTAGCTTATCTGGAATCATGGGTTGCAATTAATGCACCAGAAAATCCAGTCAAACAACCAAGTGAATCTGCAGATAGAAGCAATTTTGCTGCAATCACCATCTTTAGTATTATTGGACTCGCCTCAATTATTGGATACTGCTTCATTTATAAGAAAAAATTACTTGGGTAAATATACGATTTAATTCTTAAAATGATTCTTTATTAAAATATCTAGTGCATTGAGATACGTCGCCTGTTACCTATTCAATTAAAACTATAAAATAACAGGGTGGAGTCATGATAAAAAAGTATCATGACTCTTTTTTCTTAATTTTTGGTTTAAGAAAATAAGTAAGATAATATCCGAAAAAACTCTAATTGTTGAGAACAATTTATTACAATAATGTTTGTTTCATTGCATCAGTTATCATCTCCTTAACAACCTTAATGGAGCATGACAGATATCCACGCAAAAAGACAAAGTTACTGGCAAATTTATACCATCATCGCAATGATATAAGCGAAAAGATCGTTATTTAATAACGAACACCAATCAATAGTATTGTTCTTCTCGAATTTAGAAGTAAATCCCAACTCATCTAAGATATAGTCACTATAAATATAATTGTTAAGAACATATTGATTACTACTAAATATTCGGTGAAACTTCATACTTCAAAAGCATGTTTTCAATACGTGCAATTTCAGGTGTTCGTATATATAGAACTTATTGGTTATATTGTTGTCACGATAAATGTATAATTATTAAAATATTTTAAATAATTAGGATGTTGGAACCCTTTAACTGTGGAAACTGTTTGGACCCATTGTTTTAAGCAATTGTTCACAATGGGAAACTAAGCAATGATATGATAAACAATTCAAACATCTATCATTGAAAAATTATTCATGAAAACCACATCACAATTATCGACATATAAACTCTAACGAATATTTTTTTCACTGAAAAGATGTTTTAATGATTTATAGGAAATACAAATGTTGCTAAGACATTGTTAATGAAGAAAAAGAATTAAAGAGTTTAACCGCCGACTCAAGTAAACTTTTATAAGCACCAATAAAAATAATGTTGTAATTGTTTACTTGTTAGACGCAATCAAATGGAGGTATTGCCATGAAGAAAATAGTTGCCACATTATCATTATCCCTATTAGGAGCAGGACTCCTGGCCGGCTGCACACCGGCGACTGCCGATACGCTGACTAAAGAAACGCTATATGGTTTCCAAGCAGCGACATCGGTCTCATTACTCGCAGGTACTGATCTAGAAGCCATTTCACCACTACCAGCGATTAAGTATGCTGAAGGTGAGGATGAACCGACCGATGAAGAAGAAATCGTATTTGACATCAATAAGTACATCGGCATCATGGAACAGCTCTTATCCGATGATGAAGCACCAATTGTTGTGGATTCAGTCGAATCCGATCGTGAAGAGTATGCCTATAAGATGGTGATCACCACTAGTTACTTAACCGGTGACAGCGCCACCTATATCCTTTATTACAACGAATTAACTGAAGAAGAGATTGAAGATGTCAGTTCTTCGATTGAAGATTCTGAAGATACTTCGATTCCCGAACCAACGATGAAATTCCGTCGGGGCGATGACCGCGGTAACGGCCATAACGATGGTTGGGTCAACGGACCACGATCAGATGAAGAAGTTGATAGCGAAGACCCGGTTAACGAACGGGGTCGTGGTTATGATGAAGAAGACCGCGATGATTTCTTAGGCCAAGGCGGTCTTGGCGAATTAAACGAGCATCGTAACGAATGGCAAAACCATCATGGTCATGGAATTGGTGAGTTTAATGAAGATGGCGTACTAATTAACCTTGAAGGTATCGTCGTCTTGAATGAAGTGGAATACGCACTCGTGGGCACCACTAGTGAACACGCGACCAGTTTCTTTATTAGCCTAAATGAAACTAACTGGATAAGAATGCATCAAGTCGTGACTGATAACATGACCAAATACATGATCGGTTCGATGATTGATGGTTCCATGTCACGTATTGCCTTTAAAGCTCAAATTGAAGAAGGCAAAACGAAAGTATCGTTATTCACACTCAAAGACGGCGAAGTCGTCAATTACGCTTTCCGTAAGATGATTCGTAATGATACTGAAGTAATTATGATTCGTGTCGTTGAAGAAGGCACGGTCACTCATGTGATTGCCTATCCTGAATTAAATGAAGAAACGGGTGAAGTCACCTATATGTATGAATTCTTTGAATCCGGACATGGTTATGGCTTTAGGGGCCATCATCACGGACGGTAATCAAGTAGTTCAACTTAATGAGGTTCCGGTTGTTCCGGAACCTTTTCTTTTGTCAAAGTTGGAAAGTCAATATAGTGTGAATGTGCTAAAATAGTTGGGCATGCGCTTGTAGCTCAGTTGGATAGAGCACAACCCTCCGAAGGTTGGGGTCGCACGTTCGAATCGTGTCAAGCGCGCCATAAGGTGTTAACGCCTGCTAGCCTTTGAAAGAAGGATCAAGCAGGTGTTTATATTTATCGCCATGTGTCATGACTTTTATGACAAATGGACAAACCGGGATTATCTTTTGTCCAGTTTCTGTTGCTAGATCAATAACCGCATCTAGTAACTTATTAGCAAGTCCCATACCTCGATATTTAGGATCGACGAATGTATGGGTGACTACTATCCGATTGTGAGCATCAATGTGAAAATCAATCTCGCCGTATTTATCGGCAAGAGTGTTACCAAGATAGAATTTATTACCTTCGCGTTTGATGATATGTTCCATATCGTTATTATATCAATCAGTTATCAATTACTTATGTAATATGCCATATTATCGATTGTCAAAAGCATTCATTCTTTATATAATATGAACACTGCCTGCGTGGTGAAATTGGTAGACGCAATGGACTCAAAATCCATCGATAGTGATATCGTGCCGGTTCGAGTCCGGCCGCAGGCACCAGGACAAGATGAAGTGGTTTCCAAAAGTTGGAGAGTGGGTATGATAAAATATACCCAACCCAGCGAAGGGAACCCTTTTTAATGGTTTCACATAGATATCGTTTTGCATCATCATTACCAGCAGATACTGGTAGAGTCCTTGAAACATTAACAATATAACCATTTGAAACTATTAATTAATGTAGAAAAAATCACATTGTTATAAAATGGGACTAACAATTTTATTGTTTAACAAATTCCACTTTTGAAGAGATAAATTACGTTTGACAAGCGGTTGGATTTCGTTCGCTTATCGAGTTGAATATTATTGATGGAGGAATTCAATGAATGCACAGAAGATCGGGAGTTTCATCTCGGCATTAAGACGAGCGAAAGGATTGACCCAGCAACAGTTGGCCGATCTTTTTCATGTTTCAAACAAAACGGTTTCCAAGTGGGAATGTGGCAACGCCCTGCCGGAAATAACTGTTTTAATGGCACTTGGCGAATATTTCGAAGTATCTGTAGACGAGATTTTGCAAGGTGAAAGAAAAGAAACTGGCAAAAATCTGGCGGTAGATACCGAATTAAAAAAACAAAAAGCACGACTCAATTACTTTTACAAGAAACGAATCAGCCAGCTAAATATTTTCTCCATAGTCAGTTATGCCTTGTTAATCATCAGCGTTTCTTTATTGGTAATCTTTTTTAGTCTCCAAAAGTATGGTCTTGCCTTAGGATTGGGTATTCCTTTATTCGTTATCGGTATTTGTCTTTTCTTTATTGGCGTAACGACGGTAAGAAACAATGCCGAAGAAGAACTCGATAGTAAACACTGGCGCTTGTTTTCCATAGAGCTTTATAAGATGACCTACATCTTCATCAACATTATCATGGTGCTTATTATTGCGATTATGCAACTTCAGAATATGCCAAGCCTCGTCATTCTTGGTCTCGGGCTCGTAGTCAGCCCGTTCTATTATTATTTCATAAAGCATAGATTATTTGAGATTCCCATGCCAAATACGGTTCAAGTAGTCGCTGGCTGGGTGACCTTGATAAAACCGGCATATGTACTGGCGACACTCGTTACCATCATATTTGTGTTTTTCACACCGTTATACACGATCGGTCATTATACTTCGTCCCATGTCCTAGTCGAAGGAGTCACCGGGTCTTTTTGGCCCCTCATATTTGATAACCCCGACTTATGGGGTCTTTATGCGTTTCTTTTCGTGTTCTTAGTCGGAATCGGACTGGCTATTTTTTCGTATCTAAAAAAGAATCTTCTGTGGGTCAGTTACCTAATTCAAGCCGTGGCGACTTCTGGCTTATATATGGTGATGTACGGTCAGTACTTGATTGATTATGACTATTTCCAGACGACTTATGATTCGGTCAATTCTAGTTTGAATTCCTTTTTACCATTTACTTTCTACCTTGTGGTCCTAGGATTAATAGATTTAGGGCATCGAATTTTGATCCACCAAATCAAACATAAGAAAGCCAAACCGCTTTCAGTTGAAGTGAGATGATAGGTGTTCATCTAGACAATCATCAATGGATCAAAGTTATCATTGTTCTCAATTACGACACCGATTAGCCAACGCATACACCAATCGACGAAACCCTAAAAAGGTTGTCAATAATTATCCAATGCTGATTTCATGCGCATATTTATTCGTCATATAGCACCAAATTAAGATGTACCCCTCCTATGGACAGAAATGTTTCAAACAAAGGGGTTTTTATTATGAATTAAAGCAACAAATCATATTTCTTGTGACTTAGAAGCGAATATCTATCAGCTCACACTATATTTATATTAATATTTTACTACTATGAATTTTTTTAGATTATTTGTTAATAACACATCAGTCTGGGATACGATTGCCGCTTGGTTCGAGTATTTTCGCATATTCTGGGAAAGTTATGGTGAGTATGGTTTATTTGTCTACTCGATCATTGAAACGATTACGCCATTAGCTGGTGTTGAAGTTTTCTTTGTAACATTAGTGGCCGCGGGTAGTCCGTGGTGGCGTGTTGCTCTTGTCACGACAATTGCCAATGTCGTTGGAGCGGCCATCGTCTATTTCTTCATGGCTAAAGAAAACAATCGCTTCTATAAGAAGATTCTTAAACCAGCGCAGCGAGAGCGTACCGATAAGTTATTCAAGTATTATGGTGTATGGGCCATTTTCATCTTTGCGATGACGCCGCTCCCTTTCTTTTTGATTTTATTTGTAGCGTCCCTTGCCAAAATGGATTTCAAGAAATTGATGCTGGCCGTTTTCTTCTCACGCGGCTTCCGTTTTTTCATCACGACATTTATATTGCATCAGTTTTCAGATGTCAGTCCACTGATGCTTGTCTTGATTCTATTTTTGATTGCCCTTCCTGTGCTGGCCGTCATGTATTTTGGTCAAAAGAAGATGCTGGCTTATTTTGAAACAAAAGCCAATCAGAATAACAATGATGATTATAATAATTTGAATGAATCGAATAAGGTTGACAATTAAAATATTTGCCTATACAACTGATTATTGTTACCGATAAAAGAAATGTATTTATTGCGTAATTACTTTGTTATTTCATGAATGTTTCGAAGTAATTACAATCAAATGGCTTATCGATAAAGCTGCAAGGACTTGGAAATGTACTTTCATTAATTTACGCTATAGCTAATTATTTATTGATGCATAATAAATCTATTTTTACCATTTTTTGAACCAAATTTTTTACAAAAATGATGTCAATTATTGTAATCAATTCTTAGTTTTTGAAACATTTAGTATTTCATTCATATTACACTATGAACCCACCAGTAACATTACAACAAATCATCTAAGGTTGTGAAGACTTAATCCGTAGTAGAAATTTGTTTTATTTGATGTTTATGCAATTTGTGTTGAAGTCAAGTAATTTCCTTACTTAAAAACAATAAACACAATGCATTGATATTATTTATGATTTTTTTAGTGACTATTCAAGATTATCAATCTATATAATTATAATATGAATAATATATATTGCCATACTGATGATTTGAAGAACGAGAGCGACATTGAGCAAAAATTCCTTTTAAAACTCATTGAAACAGAATTTCCGGAAGGACTCGGATATCTTTTCTTCGATTTGCACACGAAACCATATTTAAAAAACGTCATAATTGATAAAGGCAAAAACCAAAGAAATTATGTTCCCGATTATTTAATTGTGTATCGAGGCTTACCAGTCTTGATTATTGAAGCAAAGTCCCCATCAGAGAAAGTTGCTCAAGGATTTAAAGAAGCGAGACTATATGCTACTGAAATTAATGCGACTTTCCCCCATGGTATTAGTCCATGCAAACATATCATCTCATCAAATGGAAACGAAACATGGGCGGGTTATTGGGATCAGGAAGAGCCTGTAGTTAAATTACATTTCAGTGATTTTTTTGTTGGCAATGTCAAATTTGACAAATTGCTAACATTTTGCGCAAAAAAAAGCATTGTTCAATACATTAATGAAAAAATTTATTCATTAAGAGGAAATACTCAATTCACATCACCCGTATCTCTTGTTGGTGGTTCAAGAGCAAAAGATGAAGAAATGGAAGAAAATACCTATGGAAGAACCCTCGTTTTTGAGAATCACAATATATTTGATCCTCAAACTGAAAAAGATCGCGAAGAAATTGTTGATAATGCATATATAACATCAGCTAAAAGAGAGCAGCACATTGATCCCATCTATAAAGAACTTAAAAAATTCGGGGGAAGTCTTTGGAATTTTGGTAATGACATTTCGACACAAAATCCAGACGAAATAAGCTCTGCGATTCAAAAGAAAGTGATTGAAAGAAATGACAATTATTCACTAATTTTAATAGTTGGTCGTGTTGGAAGTGGAAAGTCTACATTTATCCGTTATTTCAAGAGAAAATTTCTTGAGTTTAACCATCCAGATTTATCTAAGCGGTGTGAATGGTTATTTATAAATATGAACGATGCACCACTTGCTAATGACGAAATCTACAATTGGATAAAACGGCGAATTATTCAGACAATTAAGGATAATAATAAGTCGATTGAATTCGATTCGTTAGAAATCATCGAGAAGATTTTCTCGATTGAACTCAACCAATTTGAGAATGGTCTAGGGAAGCTGTTAGCGGATAGTCCCAATAATTATAAATATGAACGCTACAAGGTTTTGGATGGTTTGCTCAAAAACGACGAAATGTATCTATCATCAATGATTAGATATGTTAAGGGTCATTTGCACAGGATACCGATAATCGTACTTGACAATTCTGATAAGAGAAATAGAGATGAGCAGTTATTAATGTTCAGTGTCGCTCAATGGCTCAAATCAAATTATAATTGCATGCTAATTCTCCCAATGAGAGACATAACTTACGATACATATAAAAACGAACCACCTCTTGATACTGTTGTTAGGGATTTGGTATTCAGTATTGACGCTCCTGATTTGCTTAGGGTTCTTCAAGAACGATTACAATACATAGCACGCGTAAAAAATGGAACTCACAAATACTCTGTCGGAACTAACATGAGTGTTGTGTTGACTCAAGATGATTTAATTCAATATTTCCGGGCCATTATGGTTGCTATTAGGAACACAAATTTCGTTAAAGAAATTATTTATAAGTTATCAAATAATAATATTCGGGCAGGTTTACAAATTTTCGTTGATTTTTGCCGCAGTGGTCATGTTGATCCAATTGAATTTTTACAAATTTATCTAAATGCCGATGGGAAAGATTATAAGTTTCCAATCAATATGTTCATGAATGCGTTATTAAGGAAAAACCGGCTTTATTATAATGGTGATAAATCAAATATCATTAATGTGTTTGCCTCACAGTATGAAGATGATTTTCCGGACCCACTAAGCAGAATTGATATATTATTATGGCTAAAAATGAAGAAAAACGTTCTTGGTATCCGGAAGATTAAAGGGTTATTCCAATGCGGTGAAATGATTAGAGACTTACAGTCTGCTGGTCATAATCCAGAGATTATTCAACGTGAGTTATATTACATGGTGAAGAAAGGATTAATATACACGGAATCAGAATCGGACATCATTAATCCGGATGATTTAATTATTATAAACCAAACCGGTCTATTACACATCAAACTAGTTGAGGATTTCAATATCTCTTATTTGTCTGCTTGTGCTGAGGATTTTTATTATTGTGATCAAAAAATCATGCTAGATATAGCAAACAAAATGAAATATAAGGCTTATTTGAAGATTAAAGAAGCCATTCAAACTACTTATGATTTCATTAATTATTTAATTAACTATCGAACTCAATATATTCAGAACGCGCCAACTTTTTTAGATTGTCCGGCTTTTGATCTTTTCAATCCAGCTGTACTCAACGAAAAATTAATGGTATATTTTGAAAAAAATCCGTCTTTCAAACAAACATTTGATACTGAAAACTTATTTAGAAAAGGAAATTCATCATTAGTAAAAGTTGTTGTGATAAAACCAAACTCATTGATATGCGTTCTCGAAATGACTCAAATAAAATGTTATCTTTCGACAACACCAAGGAAACATAATCTGTCACATGAGGTTTTTAGCACTATCAAAGAGGGTGATATGCTTTTATGCAAATCAATTGGATTTAATTACGAGCATGGAAGCTACGATATTGAGTTCATTTCGAAACAGTAATTAGTCGATTATGAATTTCTGATGCTCAAATCATCAAAAAGCACATCTTCTACAAAAAAACGACATAATCTATGATTATGTATTCTTACGACAGATATAAGTAAGCCAATTTAGCATTCTCATCATTACATATGCAAGTTTTAACCCTCACTAATATCGAATGGTTGTATTAACCATAAATCGAATACATTATCGTACTCTGTTAGACATGATTATTGAGATGATAATAACTAGTCCTCTAAACCAACTGAGAATCACAACAATGCCAGTATAAATTTATGATTCTTAGTAATTCAATATCATATTGTGTTAAAATTCGTGGAAAGACTATTTCTAGGAGTCACAAAATGTCTTCTCAAAACACCAAAAACAAACAGTTACCAATCAAAAAGTGGCTCAAATACATCCTGGCAACGATGATTTTTAGCATGTCGCTATTCTTTGTGAAGATGATCGACAATTTTTCGATTGCCACTGGCATTGAATCGCAACAATCTTCATACGTGATTGAGATGGGTGGCTCTTATGGGTGGGCCGATTATTCGGGGGACGGTTATCAAGTCCGCTCAAAGACATATCGGTATGTCATTATGGATTTTAACGATTATATTCTTAGTGCCGGTAAAGCACAACTCAAAGCGAGTTCGGGCGCTATTTATAATAACGCAACCACTCCGATTACAGGATTACAGTCAATTCAACTTACATATACATCTGAAACTGCACTCAGAATCTTCTATGGAACAAGCGCAGCACCCAATACGACATCTAAGACAGCAGCTTCGGGGGCAATAGTAGATTTTAGTGATGTATCAGCGCCATACATTCGCATCAATACATCTTCCAAATACGCGACCATTTCCTCGGCGATAATCACATATTCGTGTACCGAGGGTGGTCCTGTTAGTATTCCCGTCACCAATATTTCGCTTGCGGGCACCGCCTCGATTAAGGTCGATGGAACGAGTCAGCTATCAGCCACGGTCACTCCCGAAGATGCTACCGATAAAAGCGTGGTTTGGACGAGTTTAGACCCTTCGATTGCCGGAGTTTCACCAACCGGACTGGTCACCGGCATTGCCGTTGGCACAGCCACGATTAGAGCTACCAACACCGCTAGCGGTGTCTATGGTCAAATAGTGGTTACCGTAACCTCCGTCCCCAGTAGTGGCGGTTCACCGACTTGGGAACGCGTCACCGCCATTAATGAACTGATCGCGGGTGACCAATATGCATTTGTTTATATGGGTGCCTCCACGGGAACAATCGCCTCCAATTCAATTTCTGGAAGCAATGTCTATCTTGCCAGCAATAGTTTTGCCTCAAACGCGACTTCGGTCGATGCTGGTGCGTATTCATCCGCAGTATATGGATGGACCTTAGGAGGCACGACCGGATCTTGGACATTCCACAATGGTCAGGGGTATTTATATGCAACGGGGGCCACAAAATTGGCGATTGCCACAAATCCAAGTACTAAAACCTGGTCGATATCAATGGCGAGCGGAAATTATACTACGATTACGTTTGCGACAACATCATTCGGGTCGCTACAATACAATACCGCGGCACCACGATTCAATGTCTACACAAGCACTCAGGCTAGCGTATATTTATATCGTTATGTCGATGGCGGTCCTAAACCCACGACAATCACCCTAACTGATAATAGTGACTATAAAGTTACCGATTCGTTTGATTATAACGATTTTTCAGTCGCCATTACGTTTAGCGATGCTTCAACATTGGCCAATGTCGCTTATGATCCGAGTATGAATAATGGCTTCTATTTCGGTAGCGCCTATGATCCAAACGATCTTGAGTTTGATTGGGCGGAACCATTCGATGTCGCTGGCGATTATGCGATTGAGATATACTATGTCGATGCCACCGGCAGTTGTAACGACATCGTTATCTTCCATGTTAAAGGTGGTTCACAACTTGGTGACACGCTCATCGATCTTGAGGCTAGCGATGGCGCAACGAGTTACAACATCGGGACTATCTACGATACTACAGCGCAGTTAACCGTCATCGCCACTTGGGCGAATTATGGTACTGAATTCATTAATAAGGGTGATGGTATTGATGGCTATTCCCTCGATTGCGCAAGCCATGATTTAACGACGCCATTTAGTAGCGGAGGCAGTTATATTATCACTATTAGTTATCGCGGATTGACAACTTCGGTAACGATTAATGTCACTCAAGGGTATGAAGCGCGCACGCTTGATTATAATTATGAAAATCTTCAAGATCGCAGTGTTTACTATGTCGACGCCATGCCCTCAACCGGCAATCCCAAAGTGTTAGTCATTCCCACGAAGTTTACCGATACATCACTAAGTAGCACACAACTCGCGAACTATAAGACAAAGATTGAAAAAGCCTACTTTGGCACTGATTCCGATACCGGATGGAAGAGCGTGAAAACATACTTTGAAGATAGTTCCTACGGGCAACTATCGATCGGTGGAAAGGTCACCGATTGGTGGAGTTCCGGTTATGCTTCAAGCGCCGTCACCAATGAAACGATCACGACAACACTCGTGAAAAACGCCGTCGCTTGGTATAAAGCGAATAATAGCGATATTACCGATTATGATACTAATGGCGATGGTTACATCGATGCCGTGTCACTTATTTATGGCGCGCCAAACTATTATAACGGTGGCGCCAATGACAACCTATGGGCGTATTGCTACTGGGTTCAAGAGCCAAATCTTAAAAATGTCACTAATCCCGGACCTAACGTTTTTTTCTGGGCATCGTATGATTTTATGGACGAAGACACAAGTCCAGCCCCCATTGATACCCATACATACATTCACGAAATGGGCCACATTCTCGGGCTTGACGATTATTATAATTATGATAGTTCGTCAAATGATGGAGCAGCGGGTGGCTTTATCATGCAAGATTATAACGTCGGCGACCACGATCCATATAGCAAGATGGCGCTTGGCTGGATTGATCCGTATATACCAACGGCGAGTACTTCGATTACATTGCGACCCTTTGAAACTAGCGGCGATGTGATTGTGCTCTCCCCATCGTTTAACGATTCGCCGTTTGATGAATATCTCGTGATTGATTTTTATACGGCGACGGGACTTAACTATTTTGATTCACACTACCAATACGGGTCATCTTACCCCATGGGAACCACAAATAAAGGCATTCGCGTTTGGCACGTTGATGGAAGATTGTTCCAAACGAGCACAAGAACAACATCTTATTCGACGTCCACGACCTTAACATCCAGCGTGCTGTCAAACTATTATTACACCCATGCGATGAGCAATTCGACGGGTTCTACTTATGGTAGTCCGGTCTCAGCGTATCGCAATTATCGTTTACTTCACCTACTGCAAGCCGGTGGCACGAACACGTTTAAAAACGGTGCAACCTTCAGCGGTGGCGATTTATGGACCGCTGGCATGTCTTTTTCCATGTCCAGCTACAGTTCGTTCTTTTATAACTCTGGAAAATTAAATAGCAATCTTGATTTGGGATGGTCGTTTACCATCAGCTCTTTAACCGACACCGAAGCGTCAATTTTAGTCACGAAACTTTAAGCGATTTGCGCTTATTGCGATAAAACTTCTTTAACAAATACCTCGATTAATCGCGGATCAAATTGTGTCCCTGCATATTTTAATAACTCACCTATAGCGATATCGGGGCTCAGTGCTTTCCTATACGGCCGATCGGCGGTCATCGCTTCATAGGCGTCGCACACGTTGATGATGCGTGAGAATAGCGGAATTTCATCGCCCTTTAAACCATTGGGATAGCCTTTACCATCCCAGCGTTCGTGATGCGTCAGTGCGTATTCGGCTAATCGTGAATACTTATCCGCGGAGCGCAAGATTTGATAGCCGTTAATCGCATGGTTTTTCATGATTGTCCATTCGTCATCAGTGAGTTTTCCTGGTTTATCAAGAATATGATCAGGGATTGTGATTTTACCGATGTCGTGCATCAGTCCGGCGATTTCTAATTCCTTGATTTCGTCGATGCTTAACTTCAGTTTTTCGCCCATGAGGCGGCAGTATTGACTGACGCGGTCGGAGTGAATCCGTTCGACGTCATGCTTTTCTTTTAATGCGCTGAAAAGTGTCATGATCATTTCGTTTCGGTTGCTGCGACCGTGCAATACTTTACGGGCATACATATTGTTCTCGGCATTAATGAGTACGTCGTCGATGTCTTCTGACACCTTGGTTTTCGTGTCATACCCAAACGAAACGGAAAGCTGAATGCCGTATAAATAGCGGGTTGACAGTGCTTTTAAAATAGCATTGCGGGTATCCTTAAACGTCTCTTCGGTGGTGTTGGGACATAAAACGATGAATTCGTCGCCACCGATGCGTGCCGCAAAATCAAGCGGTCTGAGATGTATCTTGAGTTGCTCGCCGACGATTTTGATGGCGATGTCGCCGGCGTGGTGGCCATAGGCGTCATTAATCAGTTTCAAGCCATCAAGGTCGATCATGCACACGAGTAACGGATAATTGCCTTGATGGTCCATTTCCTCGAGTTTCTCTTCAAAGTAGCGACGATTGGGAAGTCCGGTTAAATAATCATGTTTGCTAACATGGAGTATTTCATCGTTTTTCTGCTTTTTCTCACTGACATCACGGAATACGAGCACAACGCCAATCGTGGCCCCGGTGTCGTCTTTGATGGGAGAGGCCGTGTCTTCGATATAGTATTTGTTGCCGTCTTTTGAAAGTAACACCGTATGATTGGATAATTCCACGGTTTGATTAGTTTCTAAAGCGCGTTTGACGGGATTCTCAAGTTCAATTCCGCAATCTTCGCAAGTGATCCGGAACACGTCTTGGAAAGGCTTGCCAATTGCTTCTGTTTCCGGGAAGCCGGTCAGTGTTGCTGCAACGGGGTTAATGCCAGTAATGATGCCCAAAGAATCGGTAGCAATCACGGCATCGCCAATCGAGTTAAGCGTTGCCCGAAGCGTTTCCTTTTGATGGAAAATTTGCAGTTCCAATAATTTACGTGGCGTAATGTCATCGACGATGACCGCGAATTGGCGATGTTTCGGACGGTAGGCAGTTACCGAAAAGTATTTGCCGAGCTCTTGGGCATAGTTTTCAAACTGAAGCGATTGCCCGGTCAAAGCCACTTGACCATAGCGTTCAATCCAGATTGGTTCGGTATTTGGGAGTACTTCAAGCACCGTCTTACCAATAATATTTTCAAGGTTCAAACCTGTTAGATTCTCAAAGCTTTTATTCGCGCCTAAAAACCGGTAATTGACTGGTTTGCCGCTTTTGTCGGTGATGATTTCGTGGAGTGCCAGACCAAGTTGCATTTCGCTCGTCAGTAAACGGAATTGCTTTTCGCTGGCGAGTTTTGAGGCTTCTTCGCGTTTGATGTCCGATAAATCACGGAATTCAACGACGCGCACAAGTTTACCTTGGTAGGGAATATTGCGACCTTCGATCTTCAAAGGATAGCGTTGTCCGTTTTTACGAACGCCGAATGCCTCGTAGGGAAGTTCATAACCAGCAAGGATGTTTTTCATGACTAAGTCACGATAGTCGGGGGCAATCAACAGCAATCCATTCATGCCAATTAATTCTTTGATTGAGTATCCCGTGATGTCAGATAATCCTTGATTACAATCAAGAATCATGCCTTTATCGTGAATCCCGATGCCACCGAAGGAGGCGTTGTGGAGAATATCAAAGCGGATTTCGCTTTCTTTAAGCTTGGTAATATCGGTATGAGCCCCAAGCATCCGAATCGGTGTTCCCGTTTCATCCCGTATAGCCATGCCCCGGCAGCGAATCCACACAGTTGATCCATTTTTGTGGCGATAACGCACGATTTGATCAAAGGGGTGGTTTGGATCTTGGATGTGCTTTTTGAAGTTGTCATTGACCATGTTGAGGTCTTCTTCAAAGATGATATGTTGCCATTCTGATGATAGATGGGCTTTTTCATCAGGGTCATAACCAAGCGTTTCCCAAAACTTGGTATTCATCCATTCGTCTTCGATTGCTTCAAGATTCCAATACCACATGCCATCGAGCGAACCTTCTTGGATGAAATCGAAAATGCGCGAATCGCTTTTGATTAAATCGTAAAGCTCGCGTTTAAGATAGTGGTCGTCTTTTTTACTTACCGCTTTTTTCTGATTTTGCGCCATGTCAATTCGCTCCTAATAGTTAGTGCGACGGCTTTAGGTGAAGATAACATTCATGCTAACTCGTAATGTTAAAACATTAATAAAACTCATTGAGCATAGCAACTTTTATATTTTTATAGTTTAAACTAATGTTTGTTTAAATGATACTCAATTACCAAAACGGATTGTTCCAGTAGACAAATTCGGCCTTGAATTACGAACAATCACTAATAAGGAGTTAAACATGATTGAAATACCGGAAGCGAAGACAATAGCCATACAAGCAGATAAACTACTGCGGGGACTGAAGATTATCGAAGTCGAAGTTTTGCAGACACCACATAAGCTTTGTTGGATAAATATTAAACCTGAAATATTACGGGCGCAACTTATCAACAAGACCATCAGCTCCGTCACTAGTTCAGCGCATTATCTACGCTTCATGTTCAACGACGGAAACGAACTATATGCGGCGGAAGATTTGACAATCGCATATAAAGCTGAAACAAAGCAGACTGACAAACACCAATTGGCACTTCATTTTGATAATGGTTATTTACTCGAACTGAAAGTCAAAATGTATGGTTTTATCGGCTTTGGAAAAAGCGAACATCTAGCTAGTGAGTGGAAATATTACCGCGTCGCCATCGAAGCGATTGACCCACTAAGTGATGCGTTTACATTCGAGCACTTTATGAAAGTGTCGAAGTTAGATCAACAAGTTGGTTCGGTAAAACAGGCGCTGGCTACCGATCAGCATATTCCCGGATTAGGCAACGGCGTCTTGCAAGATATCTTGTTCAATGCCCGAATTTCACCCAAACGCAAGGTAGCCACGCTGAAGGAAGAAGATAAACAGACACTGTATCACGCGACGATGGATACACTACAAACCATGGTTGCCTTAAACGGACGAGATAGTAGCCACTTACTAGATGGGAAACCAGGTGGTTACCATTCCATCATGAGTTCCAAAGCCACCGATTGTCCTTCATGCCATGGTCCTTTGCTGAAAGAAGCTTATCTAGGTGGCAAAGTCATTTACTGCCCAAATTGTCAAAAATAGCGACTAATCAACGGATTATCACGTAGGTATTAATCAGCGTTTTTTGCCATAAGTGCCCTCGCGCAATATCTTGTTTAGCGGTCTGCCTTTTGCCAGCTCATCTACTAGTTTGTCAAGATAACGAATATTCTTCATTAGCGGGTCCTCTATTTCTTCAATCTTGACCCCGCATATCGTCCCTTTAATAAGATTGGCGAGTGGATTTATTAATGGAGCAGTTTCAAAGAACTCACGCATACTGATGCCACCGCTTATTAGCGCTTCTAACTGCGCTTTATCATAGCCGGTGAGCCAATATATCACCCGATTGACTTCTTCGTTTATACGGCCTTTTCGGGTCGCTTTGGCAATGTATAAATCATAGATTTTAGAAAATGGCATCGCATAGAGTCGATCATTGTTATTCATATGTCTCCTTTACGTTCCCAAACAAGAAAATAATGTATCAATAAGATATTATATAAACGATATTAAAGCACGTAGCAGCAATAGTAGCGACTAATGCTTCTTTCTTGCGATAACTTTGGAGTAATAAAATGGAAATAACAAATATCGATGTTACTGATTATCTACGCACACTCGAGCCACAGCGTCATCAAGATGCGCTGAAGCTGATCGAACTCGGCCAAGAATTGACTGGCGAATCCCCAAAGCTGTGGGGCTCGATTATTGGGTTTGGTAGTCTTCACTACCACTATGCCAGCGGTCATCAAGGCGACATGCCGATGTTCGGATTTTCAAGTCGGAAGAAAGCACTAACAATCTATATGTCTTACGATCTAGCCAAGTATTCCCAGCTCGTCAAACTCGGTAGATTTACGATTGGAAAAAGCTGCTTGTATGTCAAGAAACTCGGCGATATCGATTATGATGTTTTAAAAGACTTAGCCCATACGGCAATCAAAGACACACTGGCACTACCTTTCATCAGCGTCAACAAATAACAAAGGAGCACATTATGCAACTCGGAGCGTTTTCCATCTCACTTGATGTCAAAGACATCAAAGTATCAGCGACATTTTACAAACAACTGGGATTTTTGCCAATCGGTGGTAACATCGACGACAAATGGCTGATTCTTAAAAACGAAGACGCGGTCATCGGTTTATTCGAAGGGATGTTTCAGGGCCATATCTTGACGTTTAATCCCGGTTGGAATCAAGCGGGCGAACACCTCGAGCAATTCCTTGATGTCAGAAAAATTAAAGAGCACCTTGATATTTATGGGATTTCCGCGACAGCCCATATCGATACGCCGACGGGTCCGGGCTATATCACGCTTAAAGATCCTGATGGTAACGCCATCTTGATTGATCAACATCGTTAATATTAATAACTAAACACTAAACAGCGTCTTTGCTGTCGAATTGTAATTGGTAAAGAGCATAGTAAAGGCCCTTTTTCTTTAACAGCTCTTGATGGTTGCCGGCTTCAACGATTTCGCCTTTGCTCATCACGTAAATACGGTCGCTATGCTGGATTGTTGACAAACGATGGGCGACGACGATCATCGTCGAAATCGACATAAGTTTTTCAAGTGAGTGCTGAATGATGGCTTCGGTTTCCGAGTCGATGTTGGCCGTGGCTTCATCAAGGATCATTAGTGATGGTTTATACACTAACGCCCGGGCAAATGAGATCAGCTGTTTCTCGCCACTCGAGAAGTTGTTGCCCCGTTCCCGTACTTGATGGTCTAAGCCATCGGGCAGCTTTTTAAGCACATAGTCGAGGCCGACGTATTCGGACGCTTCCAAAATACGATTATCGGGAATCGATTCATCATTAAGCGTGATATTATCGCGGATCGAACCCGAGAATAAGAAAGTATCTTGGAGCATCTGTCCGATAAACGACCTTAGCGACGATCGCTTGATTTTCTTAATGTCGATGCCATCGATTAAGATACGGCCTTTTTGAATGTCATAGTTTCGCACAAGCAGTTGCAATATCGTCGTTTTGCCACTGCCGGTGGCACCCACAAGCGCAATCGTTTCATCGGGGGCTACTTTAAAGGAAACACCTTTGAGGACCCACTCATCTTTAATGTATTGAAACCACACATCTTGGAATTCGATGTCCCCTTTTAGCGTTTCGAGTTCAATTGCGTCGGGATCATCGACGATGTCGGGCTTGGTGTCCAGCACATCGAAGATTTTTTCGGCGCTAGCGAATCCGGCTTGTAATGAATTAAATTGTTCGGCGATTTGTTGGATTGGTTCAAAGAACTGACCGATGTAAACATAAAAAGAGATGAACAGACCAATCGAGAGCGTTTCCGCAAAATAAGATTGCACCCCGAAATAAATCGTTAACAAGGTAGCGGTCATCGCTAGAAAGAAAATTGTGGGTCGATACACGCCGAAGACATTGATTTCCCGAAGGTAACTGCGCCGAAGTTTTTTGTTAATGACTTCGAATTCACCGACCTTCTTTTGTTCCTGGTTAAATACTTGGGCAATTTTCATGCCTGAAAGATTTTCGGACAAGAAGGCGTTAATTTCCGATACGTTGTTACGTACCTGGCGATAAGCCGCGCGCGAGTATTTTCGAAATAATGCCGACGCCACGAATATGACCGGTACCGTCGTCATCGTCACTAAGGCCATCATTGGATGAATGATAAATAGAATCGTGGCAATAATCACCATCATCAAGAAGTTACGGATGAGGTTGACAATCGTGTTGGTAAACATCTCCGAGATGTTGGCGGGGTCGTTCGTGGCCCTTGTCACGAGTTTGCCGACTGGCAATGAGTTAGTCTGGCCGACGGATAACGTTTCAATATGGGTAAACACTTCTTCGCGAATTTTGTGGGTGATTTCCTGACCGATGTTTTGCAGCATGATATTTTGGAAATAGCCAATCAGGATCGAGAGACCAGTAACCACTAAAAGCACCGAGGCTCCAATAATGACGGTCCACAATTTCGTATTGAAATCAATTGTGGTATCGATCATGATATCGATTGACAAACCGCTGGCAGCCGGTAGCGCCATATTCGTGAACGTGGTAACAATCATCATCAAAAACGCCAAAATGAACTTACCGGCGTAAGGTTTCAAATACGTTAGCAAGCGTTTCATCAGCTTGTTATCGTGATGAGCGATTTGGTGTTCAGCAAAATCACGCATGTGTTTCCGCCTCCAATATCATCGTCTCAAGTTCTTGAAGTTTGACCATTTCCTGATATAGCGGATTGGTTTTCATTAATTCTTTATGGGTGCCGACACCGACTAAGTGTCCCTTGTCGAGCAGTAAAATCTTGTCGAGTTTTTTGACCGTGGAAATACGGTGGGCAATTAACAGGGTCGTCTTACCTTTACGGGCGGCCCTTAGATTGCGCAAGATGGCTTCTTCGGTCTTGGTGTCGACGGCGGATACCGAATCATCAAGAATCAAAATCTTGGGGTCTTTAGCTAGTGCCCGGGCGATGGAAACGCGCTGTTTTTGGCCACCGGAAATCGTCACGCCTCGTTCGCCGAGCACGGTTTCGTATTGGTCCTTAAATTGCGACACGTTCTCGTGGATATCTGATAAAGTCGCCGCTTTTAAAAGTGTCGCATCGTCGATTTTCGCAAACGAAAACCCGATGTTGTTACGAATCGTGTCTGAATATAGGAAGTTATCCTGGGGTACATAGCCGATATGATCGCGAATCGTCTTCACCGATAGTTTGGCAGCGTCGTACTCATCATAGAAAATCATGTTTTCGTCAGGATTGTACACGCGCAATAAAAGTTCGACTAATGTCGATTTGCCGCTGCCGGTACGGCCTAGAATACCAACGAGTTCACCATCGTTGATCGTGAAAGAGATATCTTTTAAAATCGGTTGCTCGGCATCGGGATATTTAAATGTCAAGTTTTTGGCACAGATCGATCCGTGCAAACTCACGTCTTTAATCGCATCAGGCTTATCAAACACAATCGGTTGCGCGTCAAGGAATGTTTCGATGCGTTTAGCCGATGCTTGCGCCTGACCATTGATGTTTAAAAACCAAGCGATGGCAAAGACCGGCCAAAGCAGAGTGAAGAAATAGGCAATGTATTCAGTTAGTTCACCACTTGACAAGTTGTTTTGGGCAATCAATATCGAACCATAGGCCAAAATAGAGAGAATGACGAGGCTAATCATCGCATCGATAATAATGTTGACGATGACGGCGTAGCGCAAATGGCTCATCGATTTGTCATAAACGTCTTTTGATCTTGTGCGAAAACGAAGTGATTCGACGGCTTCGCGGACATAGGCTTTAATGACGGTCAAACCGGAAAATGATTCTTGGGCAAAGTCGGACATGCTTTCAAACGCATCTTGTCGCGCTTTATATTTTTGTTCCATTTTCATTTCGAGGAAAAATACGAGTACGCCCATTAAGGCAATCGGGATAAACGCATAAAGCGTCATCTGCCAGTCAAGACGAAACATCCTGACTAACACGAATAGCCCAAGCACCAGTCCGTCAACGAGCATCAACAGTCCGAATCCGAATAGTTCCCGGACCGAATTAAGGTCATTGATGAAATGACTCATGAGACCGCCGATTTTCTTTTTCGAATAGAAATTTTGATCGAGCTTCGTCGCGTGCAAAAACATGGCACTGCGCAAATCTGTTTCAATTCGCCGCCCGTTACCAAATAGTAAAAAGCGCCACAAAAAGCGTCCTATCGTCATCCCAATGACGATTACCGATATATAGATAAGCGGTGGGATGATTTGATTAATCGTGGTAATAATGCCATCTTCGACGCCGTCGATGATGCCTTTGATCGTGCGCGGGATTTCGAGTTGATACCAATCGATGGCAATAAGAATTAAAAGACCGAGCAAGAACGACAGCCCGTATTTGATGTAATAGCGCCAAAAATGTTTACGAAGTAGCATATGGATATACCAATGAATAATTCTACATGTTTTCCAAAAAAATACATGCGTTAATCGTATGATTATTGCCTAATCGCATTAATTTATGACAAACAATTGGCTTAATTAACAAAAAACCAATTTAACCATCGTGCCATTACTATCAAAGGTATGGATTCCATTTACTGAATCGATTGGATATCCAAGCTTTGATAAGCGGTCGATGGTCACCGCTTTTTCGCGATCAGGGAGCGTGATGGTGTAGTTACGAATCCCAATTTCATGCTCACTATTGATGGTGGCCGTTTTGCCATTCCATGTATTGATGCCGATGTGATGATGGTAGTGACCAGTAGCTAAAAAGGATGCTGAATCTCCCCAATCGAACATGACACTGAAACCTAATCCTTGCGTAAAGAAACGTTTAGCTTTGCTCAAATCATCGACATGAAGATGTAGATGACCAATAATCGTGTCTGTCGGTAGTTGCGTAAAGGGTTCACCTTCACCCGCCAGTAACACATTACGATAATCCATCGGTAACGTCAGTTGATCACTTCGGTAAGAGTGCCAATCATAGCCATTAACTACTGGTCGATCGGCGTAAATCTCGATGCCGTTACCATCGGGATCATCAAGGTAAATGGCCTCGCTGACTTGATGGTCAGATAATCCGGTGAGCGGGTATTTTTCATTGATTAAATGGGCGAGCGTTTTTCCAAGCTCTTTCCGCGATGGGAGCAGCAGCGCCACATGATACAAGCCAAGATGATGATGCGGTTTCTTGGCTCCTTTGACCTCAATAAGTTTTATCAGTGTGGTGATACCATCCGATGATAAGTCGACCTCATTATTGGCTATCGATTTAGGCATTAGTTTCAAAATGCCTGCATAAAAATTCAACGATTTATTGATATCGGACACGACAAGTGTGACCGCACTAACGCGGGACATTTGACCCTGATGATATACTGACATGCTTTACTCCTCTATTACATAGAGACTTTACACTTATACAAGCATGTTGGCAAATGAACTGCTTAAGCCCATTTGCTACTTCGATTGCTTCATTTTTAACAAGATTAAAACGGAGCTGAAAGTCAATGGAAATGATGTATTAAAAGGGACCTTGCGGTCCCATATTATTAAACGAGAGTTTTCTTTGACCAGGAGCGCGTATTCCAGCGGAATACCATCGCTAACGCTCTAAATACTTCATCAAACGCTAGGACGATGAATACACCGACGACACCGTAGCCTTCATAGTATCCCGCGTAAAATGAACCGACGCCAACGACAAGCGTTAAGCTAAGGAATCCAAGGATGCCGACGAACAGGGCGTCGCCAGCGACTTTCAGCGATTCGCCAATGACCAGATTGATCGATCGACCAACTTCAAGCGCGACTTGAATCCACAGGCACACCTTCACGAGATGAATGATTTCATGTAATTCCTCGCCATGGGCCCCTTCCGTGGTTGTGAAAAGCGTGATAATCGGGTCACCGAATAACGCCAGAATGATGGCGATGGACACCGACACGAATAGACCCCACATCGCGATGCGTGACGTCTCGCCCATGCACCGGTCGTAGTTATGACGACCGCAACGGAATCCCGTTTTAATCGAGTTGGCGTGTGCTAATGCGGCTGAAGGGATATACGCAATCGCGGCGATATGTTCGACCGTGACGCGGACAGTAACGTGTAGACCTGTGGGATCATACATGTTCAAGATGGTAACAACCGCTGACATCGCCCCGAAATAGACGAACAATTCGATGGCTGAAGGTATGCCGACTTTCAACATGTCGATGATAATTTCTTTATTGGAAATTGCGTGTTGTTCGGGCTCATCGATTTGAGGAATATGGATATAAGCAAGAATCAAGTGTCCGAGGAAATTGACGAAATACGATGCCGCTGTGGCCACGGCGACGCCGACGACGCCCCATTCGAATACGAAGATGGCCAAAAAGTTAAGCGCGATATTGACAACGTTAGCGACCACGCTGGCAATCATCGGCGATTTATCATGGCCAAACGCCCGCATATAGTTGCCGAAAATCGGCGTGACGGCGTTAAAAAACATCGCACCACCGACAATTTGGAGATAAACCGACGCAGTTGGAACAAGATTTGATTCACCCATCAATAAGCGCAAAATCGGGGTCGAAAAGAAGATAAAGCTAAAACTGATAACTAAACCAATTGCCAAATTGATGACGACTGACAATTTGAGGGCATGTTGCGTGGAATAGTACTTTTTGGCGCCCATAAACTGCGTGAACACTGCCAAGGCACCGGTGGAAAGAATCGCAAACATGACGTTAAAAAAACTTAAGTAAGTGGTAACGCTACCGACGGCGCCGACGGCTTGCTTGCTGACGCCGTATAGCATCAAGGTGTCGGTGATGCCCACAAGCACGGCCAAAAACACTTCGATTAGAAGCGGCCAAAAAATATTGATGAATTTATGCTCGTGAATTTGTGGTGTCATCTTAGTTTCCTAGACAATTATAGCAATATAAATTATTAAGGCAACTCCATTCGAGCATAACTTAACTCTTGATTTCAACTATGGGATTGTATAAGATAATTAAGCCGATTTAAGAGGGCTTGCCGACGTAGCTCAATCCGGCAGAGCAACTGAATCGTAATCAGTAGGTTGTAGGTTCAATTCCTATCGTCGGCACCATTCCCGGATGTTTAGCTCAGCTGGGAGAGCATCTGTTTGACGTACAGAAGGTCGGGGGTTCGATCCCCTCAGCATCCACCATTAACAAACGACTACCTCTCGGGGTAGTTTTTTTGTTTGATGTTGAGTTTATATATGTTATTACATATAATTTTTGTTAGACGCAGCCATGGTTCAATGGTAGAACGTTAGCTTCCCAAGCTGAATATGCGGGTTCGATTCCCGTTGGCTGCTCCATTCCCTTAAAATGCCGATAAACAAGTCTTTTTGATACCAGTTAATTTTGATACGATAGTATATATAACTTATGGTATTCGAGGCAAAAATATGATTAATTTCCGCGCTAAATGCATCCAGCTGCTAAATGATCGGGGCGTCACGCTCGACGATATCGCCGAAGTGGCGCGTTTTTTACAAGCAGGATATTACGTTGATCTTAAAAAAGAACAACTGCTTGAGTCTATTAACTCCGTGCTCGATAAACGCGAAGTTCAGTTTGCGCTGATGACGGCTGTTGAACTTGATCGCCAAGCCGAAACGGGCCACTACATCGACAAAGATCTCGAAGCGATTATTCGTCGTGATGAAGGTCTATATGGCGTCGATGAAGTGTTGGCATATGGTATTTGCAATTTATATGGCTCAATCGCCTTAACTAACTTTGGCTTTATCGACAAGAAAAAATACGGGATTATCGAAACACTTAATGGTGATGGCAAAGACGGAGCTCATTGCCATACTTTCCTCGATGACATCGTCGGAGCGATTGCCGCGGCCGCAGCGAGCCGCTTCGCCCATGGTGACAAAAAATGATGGGTACGATGGCCCTTTGGGGTGAGTGGCACTTTTGGCTTGACATTGGATTAGCGTTTTTAATTTTCTCGATGCTGTTCGTGCTTGTCTATCACGTGTCAAAACGAAAGGTTTTCGTCGTTCCGTTTATCGTCAACGTCATCGCCATTTTAATCGCTTATGTTTTCCGCGGTTTCTCCCTGTTGACGATTACACTGGTGGCAAGCCTGCTGATTATTACGATGATATTCATGTTCGTGAATATTGCCTCACTGCGACCACTCGTCAACAATTTGTTTTTAAGCAAAAAACAGGCACCGAAGCAATCGCGATATTTCGACCGCGACCAATTGAGTGGATGTATCGTCGACACTGTCGCTTATTTATCAAAAACAAAAACCGGCGCGATTATCGCCATCGAACGAAAAAGCGGTTTATCTGAATTCATCAAAAACGGTTCTCCGATGAACGCTCCGGTGTCTTCGGAACTATTAATGACGATTTTTTATCCCGGCACACGACTTCACGATGGTGCCGTCGTCATCCGCGATAACATGATTATCGCCGCCAGCGTCTATTTCCCGCCGACGACCAAACCATTATCGGGAAAATACGGCAGTCGGCACCGCGCCGCCCTGGGCATCTCGGAAGTATCCGATGCCGTCGTCATTGTCGTGTCGGAGGAAACCGGTCGCATCTCTATTGCATACAATGGCGAACTAGAGCCAGTATTCATCGACCAGTTTAAGCAATTGTTCATCCATTACATGGAAATTGGACAAAGGGAAAAGGATTAACCAGTCATGGGAAAATATTTTGGGACCGACGGGGTCAGAGGCCAAGCCGGACGCGATGTCACGGCCAGTATCGCTTTCAGAATTGGCCGCTATTTAGGACAATATCCCAACGGTTCTAAAAATCGTATCTTAATTGCTCGCGACACCCGTATCAGCGGACAAATGCTTTGTGCTTCACTTGTTGCTGGGATTACCGCCAGCGGATCAAGCGCTACGAAGCTCGGAGTGTCGACAACGCCGAGCATTTCCTATCTTGTTACCAAACATAATTTTGATTTCGGCATTATGATTTCCGCTTCCCATAATCCATATTTTGACAATGGCATTAAAGTGTTCAATCGATTTGGTGAAAAACTCGAAGAAGACATCGAACTAGCGATTGAAAAATATATTGATCAAACAAATGATGACCTGCCCTTAGCGACAGGCAAAGACATTGGAAGCTCCAAAGAAGAACGGCTTCTAGTCGATGATTACCTCGATTACGTCGCCTCCAAAGCGACCGCGGACTTATCAAAGTTGTTTGTTTTGATTGACGCCGCCAACGGCTCAGCGTCGCATTTAATTAGTGGATTATGCTCACGAATCGGACTTAAGGCCGATGTGATTTTCGATAAGCCAAATGGCACCAATATCAACGATTTATGCGGCTCGACCCACATTAAGAATCTTAAAAAACATATGCTTGAAAATGGTTATGATCTCGGTCTCGCGTTTGATGGTGACGCCGATCGGTTGTTAATGGTCAATCATCATGGTGAAGTCATCGACGGTGATGCCATGTTATATTTGGCGGCGCGCGATCTGAAACGCAACAACGCGTTATCTGATAATAAAATCGTCCTTACCGTCATGAGTAACATCGGCGTTAAGATGGCACTACGCCGCGCTCAAATCGACTTTATGGAAGTACAAGTAGGCGATAAGTATGTTCAAGCGGCGCTTAAAAAACACCATTTAACACTTGGTGGCGAGCAATCAGGCCACATGATTTTTTTTGATGAACTAAATACGGGTGATGGATTATTATCGATGGTCAAAATGCTCAACATTATTGCTGCGAGCAACCAATCGATTGAATCGTTATTATCAGATTTGAAAACATATCCGCAAGTGTTAAAAAACATCACCGTAGCCAATAAAAAAGAAGTGATGGAACACGCTGGATTGAAGGAAGTTATTGCCCGGATCGAGCAAGAACTTAACGGCACGGGTCGTATTTTGATCAGGCCTAGCGGTACCGAACCGCTTATTCGCATTATGGTCGAAGCAGAGACAAGCGCCATTTGCTCACGCTATGTCGATGAGGTATACAGCTTCATTGCCGAAGCATTCGTTAATTAACAAGGGAGAAATCACATGTGCGGAATTGTTGGAGCGGTTGGTTGTCGCCAATTACGTTCATATCTAATCGATGGTCTTAAAACGTTAGAGTATCGGGGTTATGATTCGAGCGGTCTGGCTTTTTCCCATGAAGAAGCGCCGCTTATTTATCGTATTCCCGGCCGTGTTCATTTGCTTGAAGAGATGGTGCCACTATCGCTGGAAGCCGGCATCGGCATCGGCCATACGCGTTGGGCCACCCACGGCGCCCCGACCGAAACTAACGCGCACCCCCACATTAGCCATAGCGGACTATTCACCCTCGTTCATAACGGCGTCATCGATAATTATCGCGCTTTACATCAAATGCTAAGCGACCTCGGGTATCAATTTAATACGGAAACGGATACCGAAGTAATCGCCAATTTAATCGAACACAATTACAAGCAAATGGGCGATGTACTGAAAGCGCTTCGCCAATCGATGAAGATGCTTGAAGGCAGTTATGCCCTCGTCATAATTCATCAAGGCGACGATGAACGTCTATTCTTTGCCAAGAACCATTCGCCACTACTTATCGGACATGGACCTGACGCCAATTTCTTAGCATCCGACTATCTCCCGATGCTCAAGCATGTCAAAGATTTCTATGCCCTGACTGACCACCAATTCGGCTATATTTCTAAAGACGAAGTCGCTGTTTTTGATTTGCCTGGAAACAGCAAAGCGAAGATTAGCTATCATCAAACCGATTTGACGAGCGAGGATATCAATTTGGAAGGATATCCCCACTACATGCTCAAAGAAATCGAAGAAGCCGACAATGTCATTCGTCATCTAATCGATAATTATCACGATGGGAGAAATTACTTATTTAATCCCAAATTGCTGGATACGATTACTGCGAGCGATCAGCTAATATTTCTTGCGTGCGGCACGTCCTATCATGCATGTCTGATTGGGAAACGGTATTTGGAAGCATTGGGAAAAAGAGTCGATGTTTATATCGCATCGGAATGGGCTTATTATCCGGTAATTACCGGCAAAAACCCGCTGTTTATCATCGTGTCGCAATCGGGAGAGACCGCCGATTTGATTCACTGCGTCAAAAATATCAAACAATACAAGTTCCCGCTTTTGACGATTACCAATACCAAAGGCTCAACGCTTGATCGGGAAGCTAACTTCACGTTACTTTTATTCGCCGGGATTGAAATCGCCGTGGCTTCAACCAAGGCTTACGTCGCCCAGGTTACCTTATTAGCGCTACTGGCCGCCGCGTTAAAAGGCGATTCGCAATTAATTCCCGATTTGTATCATGTGATCGAGGCATTGAAGAAAGTCATTGACATGAAATCGAAGTTTGAGAAAATCGCCGATTTCCTGGCCACAAAGGAAAATGCCTTCTATCTTGGGCGCGGCTTTGATTATGATGTAAGTTTAGAGGCTTCATTAAAACTTAAAGAAATCACTTATATTCATTCTGAAGGACTGCCGGGAGGTGAACTTAAGCATGGGCCGATTGCCTTGATTGATAAAGACACGCCGGTCATTATCTTCGTGAGCGATTCATTGACGGCGCTTCCTATCCGCTCTAACCTCCAAGAGGTTTTAGCTCGTGGCGCACATGTGATTGTCATTTCCAGTCAATCACTGGCCAAAGGCAAAGATGCCATCGTCGTTCCCGATGTTCCGGTGCATCTTTCGGTGCTACCAAAAGTAATGGTGGCCCAATACCTAGCCTACTATACGGCACTTAAACGGGGGGCTAATATTGACAAACCTCGTAACCTGGCGAAATCGGTTACCGTCGAATAAATGAAAAAAGGCGAGCAAAACTCGCCTTTTCGTTTGGATAATTTTCTTACTTACTTGCCGGCTTTCTTATCGTCGACAACGACTTCTTTAAGTGAAGCCAGTAAGCCGGTGACGTTTTGAATTTCGCTGGGAATGATAATCTTGGTTGCTTGTCCGTCAGCCACTTGCACGAGTGATTCAAAGCCTTTCAACGTGATGAAAGCCGAGTCGGGTTTGGCTTCGTTGATGAGGCGGATACCGGCGGCCTGCGCTTCATAGACGCGCTTGATGGCTTCGGCTTCACCTTCGGCTTCGGTAATCTTTTTAATCTTGACGGCTTCGGCGCGAAGTACGGCCGCTTCCTTTTCGCCTTGGGCAGTTAAAATCGCCGCTTGCTTTTTACCTTCGGCTTCTAGAATCGCTTCGCGTTTTTGACGTTCGGCGCGCATTTGTTTTTCCATCGCTTCTTGGATGTCGCGTGGCGGCAAAATGTTTTTCAGCTCAACGCGGTTGACCTTGATACCCCAAGCATCGGTGGCTGTATCGAGTACTTTCCACATTTGATGGTTAATCGTATCGCGGGAAGTCAGCGTTTGGTCGAGTTCCAAATCGCCGATGAAGTTACGGAGCGTGGTCGCCGTTAGGTTTTCCATCGCTTGGAGCGGACGTTCGACGCCATAGGTGTAAAGTTTCGGATCGGTCACTTGGAAATAGATGACGGTGTCGATTTGCATCGTGACGTTATCTTTGGTGATGACCGGTTGTGGCGGGAAGTCATAGACGCGTTCTTTTAATGTAATCGGGCTGCTGGCACGGTCGACGATCGGGACCACGAAATGGATACCCGCTTCCAGCGTGCGGTGGTATTTACCAAGCCGTTGCACGATAACGGTCGTCGCCTGTGAAACGATGACGATGGAACGAATGACGATGATGATGAGAATAAAGACGATGACGCCCAGGAAGACCCAGCCGATGACCTGACCGGCCCCGGTGTAGAAAAGATTTGGAAATAGTCTCATAGTTATTTACCTTCTTTCTTTTTTATGACAAGCCGATTACCTTTAATTTGTTTGATAACGGCTATTTCATCTTTTTGGAAACTGATGTCTTCGTCGACGATGACTTTCCATTGGATGTCTTTGTAAAGACCATCGCCCAGCGTCGTTTTGTCGACGTCGCTAAGCAGAAGTATTTCTTGATCGATCATCGAATCGGCGTTAGTGGGAACTTTTGGCCGATCAAGAATCGATTTACGGAAAAATTTAAAGCTGAGAATGAGCAAGACGGCGCTGACGACGATAAACACGCCGGCTTGAATTAATAGCGGCACGCCCAGTAGCGCCAACACGAACGAAATAAGGGCACCACCGCAAAACCAAATGCTGACGAGTTGTGGTTCCATTAACTCGATGATCAGCGCGAGAATGAAGACGCCGGCCCAAAAATAAATACCGACCGACGGATCTTGGAAGAAAGAAGTTAAAACCATAAGTCGCACTCCCTTACGCCGCCAAGGATGACGGCTACTAAATATTATACAATCAATCATTCCAATTCATAAAAAGATTTACATATGAGAACATATTGATTTGTATTCGTTGCACAAACTGGATGATATAATTTTTCTATGAATCGCCTATCGTTTTATGACTTCATCGTCAAAGTCCACGCCATCGCTAAAATCGGCTTGACTTATTCAACCGATGCTTATGCACTGGCCAACTATAAAGAAATCCAAGACCTGAGTAAACAAATGCTCGAGTCGTTTTTAGACATTGATTTTGAACGACCTAGCTATTTCAAACGCGATATTTATCCAACACCTAACGTCAGCGTGCGGACGATAGTGTTTAACGATGCCGGCCACGTGCTACTTGTTAAAGAAGCTAAAGATGGCGCCTATTCGCTACCGGGTGGATGGGCCGATTTGTATGAATCACCCACCCAAGCGGCGATCAAAGAGTGTCGTCAAGAGGCTGGCGCTAATGTCGAAATCACACGACTTGTGGGAGTGCTTAACCGCACGCCGATTAAAGGACCACTGGCGATACCTGAATATATGGTCGTCTTTGAAGGAAAACTGCTGGAACCGCTGTTCGAGCATGAATTTGAAACGACTGATGTCGGTTTCTTTGATTGCGACAATCTACCAAACATATCGCGGAAAGTCAGCCGTGAGGAAGTGCTTAAAATGATTGATGCGGCCCGCAGCGGGCGCGTGATATTCGATTAGGAGGATACTTATGAAACGAGCATGGTGGCAAGAAGCTGTTGGTTATGAAATATACCCACGCACTTTCTATGATAGTAACGGCGATGGCGTCGGCGATTTACCCGGCATTATTAATAAATTGGATTACCTTCGCGATTTGGGCGTCAATTTGCTATGGATTTGCCCGTTTTTCACTTCTCCGATGGACGATTTTGGCTATGACGTCGCCGATTATATGCGCGTCGATCCGAGTTTTGGCACCAACGACGATTTCAAAGTGTTGCTTCGGGAGGCGCATGCCCGCGGCATCAAAATTATCATTGACTTCGTCCTTAACCACACTTCCGACGAACATCGCTGGTTTATCGAAGCTCGAAAGAACCGCTACTCGAAGGAACGGCAGTATTACATCTGGAAAGATCCCAAATACGACGAATACGGGACGATGATACCGCCGAACAACTGGGGCAGCTTTTTCTCCGAATCGGCGTGGTCATATGATGAGATGGCCAAACAATATTACATGCACATCTTTTCAAAAAAAATGCCCGACCTGAATTGGGAGAATAAAACGCTTCGTAACCAAATATATGACGTAGCCCGGTATTGGCTTGATTTGGGCGTCGATGGTTTCCGGCTCGATGCCATTGCTCATTTAGCCAAAGACTTGACCTTCAAAGATTCCTCTCAAAAAGCGAATATCGAGGGCTACACGCTTGATATGAGTAAATTCTCCTCAATTCCGCGCTTATTCGAGTACCTCAATGAATTCAAAGATGAAGTCTTAATTAAGTATCCGCGCATCATGACCATCGGTGAAGTCGGCGGATTGGCCTCAACTGATGAAGCACTCAAATACAGCAATTACAAAACGGGTGCCCTTAACATGGTGTTTAATTTCGATACATGCTGGGAAAATGGCGCCTATGGAAGCGAAGATAAACTCGATTACCAAATCGTCACCAACGTTAAAAACCTCAAACATTTATTCAAGAAATGGTATGACGCATGTAACGGCAAAGCGTGGCTACCGCTTTATTGGGGTAACCACGACCATCCACGAGTTGTCTCTCAATACGGGAGCGTTCGTTATCGGAATGAATCGGCTAAGATGCTAGCGACTACGCTTTTGTTCATGTACGGAACGCCGTTTATTTATAACGGAGAAGAAATTGGCATGAGTAACGTCGACTACACACGCATTACCGATTTTAAAGACGTGTCAGCGCTCAATTATGCTAGAAAAGCAAGCAACCGCCTTAGCGAAGAGCAAATTATTCGATTTTTAAGACGTACCTCGCGCGTCAACGCCAGAACGCCGATGCAATGGGACGGTAGCGATAACGCCGGATTCACCACGGGGACACCAAATCAAAAAGTCAACGGCAATTTCAAAACGATTAATGTCGCGGCACAAGAGGCCGATTCCGATTCGATTCTCAATTTTTATAAAACGGCACTAAAAATTAGAAAAGATCCTTCGATATTGAACTCCGTGCTCGAAGGATTGTTTGAACTAGTCGAACCAGATCATGCCGACGTGTTTGCTTATGTTCACAAAGGCGCGAAACCGTTACTCGTGATATCCAATTTCCGCTCGTATGAAGTCCCGTTTAAACTTAGTTATCGCGTTAAAACAGTTTTACTGCATAATTATCCAAGCATGGAAAAACGCGGACTTATGCTGCAACTTCGTCCATTTGAATCGTATTTACTCGAACTTGATCCCGGGACTTCGCTTTAATGAACAAATATTTCCTGTTTAAGGCTGACAATCCGATTAATGCAACGACTTTTCGTGATCTGATTAGGGCAACTTATCCCGAACCATTTACGTTTTTCATGCGTGATTCGCGGTCCGGTCATCTATTGACTGACGCTGCTTTTTTTGATATTTGGACCGTTCTTTTACCACTTTTTCATAGTGATTTGGGCGTCCTATTGACTTCAATCGTTTCCCACAAAGCCGATGAACTCGCCTGGTATGCACTGGAAGTGACTTATAAAACCAGACGACAAACTTGCTTGCATCTAGGCGAAGTGTTGTTCGAACGTATGCTAGCCCACGATTCGAAAATGATTGCGATCGTTAGAGCGCAATTCGCCAACGTGTCACGCGAATTGATGTTGACCGCCAAGGCCTTTATCGATGCTGGATTAAACGCCACGCGCGCTGCCGTCAAGTTATATGTCCACCGCAACACTTTCAACTATCGACTTGACAAATTTATCGAACAAACGGGGCTCGACATCCGCGATTATCATCATGCTTTCTACTTTAAGTTGGCGCAACAAGCTATTATCGGCTAAATTTATGCACACTGCACAAATCCCTTTCTAAACATTGTGATATATTTATTGCTAAGAGGTACACCACATGGCAAATGTATTACTGAAAAACATCAATAAGATTTACGACAACAACGTGCAAGCCGTCTTCGATTTCAACTTAGAAATCAAGGACAAGGAATTCGTCGTCTTCGTCGGCCCATCAGGTTGTGGCAAATCGACGACACTACGGATGATCGCCGGACTCGAAGACATCACTTCTGGCGAACTCTACATTGACGAAAAACTTATGAACGACGTCACCCCCAAAGACCGCGACATCGCGATGGTATTCCAAAGCTACGCGTTATATCCGCATATGTCGGTCTACGATAACATGGCATTTGGGCTTAAGATTCGCCGTATGCCGAAAAAAGACATCGATGAACGCGTTCACGAAGCGGCCCGCATTCTCGAAATCGAACAATTCCTCGATCGGAAACCGAAAGCGCTCTCGGGCGGTCAACGGCAACGCGTGGCATTAGGCCGAGCGATCGTCAGACACGCCAAAGTGTTCTTAATGGACGAACCGCTATCCAATCTCGATGCCAAACTTCGTGTGCAAATGCGCGCTGAAATCATTAAGCTTCACGAAAATCTTGGCGCAACGACAATCTATGTCACTCACGACCAAACCGAAGCGATGACGATGGCCTCGCGCATCGTCGTCATGAAGGGTGGCTACATCCAACAAATCGGCGCTCCAATCGACATCTATCACAATCCTGCGAATTTATTCGTCGCCTCATTCATCGGCTCGCCAGCTATGAACCTAATCGATGCCAAATATTCAAAAGGTACGATCTATCTTGATGACAAAGTGAAGTTCAAACTTCCCGAATCGTTCCAAAAATCACTGAAAGACTATGAAGGAAAAGAAGTCGTGTTCGGCATTCGTCCCGAAGATGTCCGCGGTGACGATCCGGAGCTTGAAGCCAAATACGCTGATGCCGGATTTAACGTGGAAATTAAAGTCGCTGAGCTTCTCGGCCACGAATACATTCTTCACTCCGATCTTGCCGGTGGCAATGTCATCAGTAAAGTCCAGGCTATCAAACCACACTTCATTGGCGACAAGATCAAGATTTTCTTCAATCTTGAAAAAGCCCACGTGTTCGATAAAGAAACGACCAACGTCATTATTTAATAATAACTTGCTATTAAGACCGGCAATTAAAACCGGTCTTTTTGTTTGCCTTTTTATCCACGCGTAAGCGCTTACTAAAATAGTTTACTATTAGAAAAATTTTCGTATAATATCAGTATGTAAACACGAATTCGTTTGAGATGTCTTTTCGTCAATTGTTCTTATTCGAACTACATTTGTTATGTAAAGACACTCTCGCGAAATGAAAGGAGCACACGAATTTCATGTTGAAAAAATTCTCACTAGTAGCAGCTGCTGGCATTATGCTAAGCGCGCTCGCGGGTTGCAACAAACCAACTGCTGTAACCCTGAAAGTTTGGCAACCATTAGCGGAACAAACGATTCTTGCTGAAATGGCCGCCGCTTTCCAAGAAGAACACCCGGAATGGGACATCACGTTTGACCTCGGCGTCGTCGAAGAACCCGATCTCAAATCGACCTTAACGCTTGATGTCGAAGCCGGCGCTGACGTCTTCGCTTTCCCGGATGATCAACTCGTTGATTTGATTAATGCCGGCGCACTCTCGCAAGTGCAACAATTCCGTTCGGTCGTCGAAGCCCGTGACGTCGAATGGGCCGTCGCCGCTGCCACCAAAGATGATAAGCTCTATGCTTATCCTGAAACGGCTGACAATGGCTATTTCTTATACTACGATTCATCGAAACTGACGGAAACCGAAGTGTTGACGCTTGATGCGATGATTGCCAAAGCCGAAACATTAGACGCCAGCATCCACTTTGGAACAGCCGGTGGCTGGATGTCCGCTTCATGGTTCTTAACCGAAGGCAACATCAGCTATGATGGCACGACCCAAACGATGGATTGGAACAATGCCGCTGGCCTCGCTTCCGCCCAAGGTATGTGGGACGCCTATGGTTCCGAACGCTTAATTACTTCTGGCGATTTCGCCCAACTCTTCACTGAAGAAAGCATCATCGCCGCCGTTACCGGTACCTGGGAAGCTACCAACATTTCCGAAGCTTTAGGCGAAAATTATGCCGCCACGAAACTTCCAACCTTCACCAATGGCGACGATGAACAACAACAACTCGGTTCCTTTGTCGGTGCTAAACTTGTTGGTGTCAACGCCTACACCGAATTCCCCGAAGTCGCGCACGCCTTCGCCGAATTCATTACCAACGAAGACAACCAATTGCTCCGGGCTCAAACCCGTGGTCTTGGACCCTCGAACTTAGCCGCTGGCGCTTCCGACGTTTTATCATCCAACGTCGCTCTTGCCGGTTTGGCCGCCCAAGCTCCATACGGCTCACTCCAATCAACCTCGGTTGGTGGCAGTTACTGGGCTCCGATGGGTGCCTTCTCCGATGCCATGGTCAATAATGAATTGCCAACTGGTATCACGACGATTCAAGAAGCGCTCGATATCCTTGTCGCTCAAGCGACCGCAAGCGCTTCATAAAAATTATCAGCATCCTGAATACAACAAGCATGCCGGGCAGTAACATGCCCGGCATGTCACAAGGAGCGACACATGAAGGAACAAACGAGATTACCTTTTTGGAAATGGCTAGCAATAGCCATATTTGATTTTTTCAAGGCGATTGTCTTATACGTTCTCGATTTCATTTGGACGATTATCAAAGCTTTTCTAAATATTTTTGTCGGACTTTATAAAGGTGCCATCTACATTGGCAAAGCTATTTATAAAGGCGCGAAATCGTACTGGTCTACTTTTATCAAAGGCAATTGGAAAACCAGATTGTCTTATATCATGATGGGTTCGGGCAACTTATTTAATGGTCAAGTTGCCAAGGGCATTACCTATCTTGTCGCCGAAATCGGCTTTATCTTAATGATGATTTTCTTTGGCGCTTACTATCTTGGATTAATTACGACTTTGGGTACGGATTTGCCGGAACCGGCACATTGGGATCCTGATTTAGGCGTTTACGTACCGGCCGTCAGAGGCCATAACTCGATGCTTATTTTGCTGTTTTCTGTCGCCGTCATCATGCTAATTATCGCTTTCTTAATGATTTATGCCAAAAACATCAAATCGGCCTATGAGAATCAAACCTTGCTGGCGAATGGCAAACAACCAACGACGTTCAAACAAGATATCCGCGAACTAATGGATAAGAAATTCCATGTCACGGTTTTGTCATTTCCGACCTTGACGGCGTTCGCCTTTACGATTTTACCGCTCATATTCATGATTTTGATTGCCTTTACGAACTTTGATCGGTCGCATCAGCCACCAGGATCGTTATTTACTTGGGTCGGGCTTGATAATTTCATCAACATGTTCAGCGGTTCCAATGCCTACTACAGCAACTTACCGGGAACTCTGTTTAAAATATTGCAGTGGTCACTAGTGTGGGCCGTGTTTGCAACCTTCTTGAACTATATCTTCGGGATGGTGCTCGCCTTAATGATTAACAAGAAGGGCATCAAACTAAAAAAGATGTGGCGCACGATTTTCGTCATCACAATTGCCGTGCCTCAGTTCATTAGTTTGCTCGTTGTCGCGCGCATTCTCGATGACGCCGGTCCCGTCGTCCAAGCGTTGAAAGATTTGGGATGGGTCGCCAGCAATTTCTCATTCTTCCGGACGGGTGACATGGCGCGAGCCACGGTTATCGTCGTCAACTTATGGGTTGGCGTCCCCTACACGATGTTGATTACTTCAGGTATCTTGATGAACATCCCTGAAGATTTATACGAAAGCGCGACGATTGATGGCGCCGGTCCGTTAACGAAATTTTTCAAGATTACCTTGCCTTATATGCTATTCGTCACCGGTCCGTATTTGGTGACGGCGTTTATTGGAAACATTAATAACTTTAATGTTATCTATTTCCTTACCGGTGGCGGCCCCAACTCGCTGAATTTATTCCAAGCCGGCGAGACCGATTTGCTTGTTACTTGGTTATTTAAACTAACCGTCGACCAAGCCGATTACAAGATTGCCTCAACACTTGGTATCTTAATCTTTATGATTTCTAGTTTCGTCTCGCTGATTATGTTCTCGAAAACAGGCGCCGTGCAGAAGGAGGACCAATTCCAATGATCAAAAGTCGCAAATGGAACGAGATTGTTTCCAACATCGTCATTTATACGATTTTGACAATCATGAGTGTGATTTGGCTCATCCCAATTTTCTGGCTTGTCCTGCAGTCGTTTAGACTCGAGACTGGCGCTGTGTCGCGTTATTTCTTCCCGCGCAATTATACGTTTAATAACTATATCCAACTACTTTCACTTAACAGCGCCGACCGCGTCAATTTCCCGCAATGGTTTTTGAATACGTTTATCGTGGCCGCGTTTACGTGTGTCATCTCAACGATTTTGGTGCTACTGACTAGTTATGCCTTCTCACGTCTTGATTTCAAAGCCCGACGCCCAATGATGAAGATTATTCTGATTTTGGGCATGTTCCCCGGCTTCATGACGATGATCGCGATTTATCACATTCTCAAATTAATCGGCTTGACTGGTTCAATTTGGGGATTAATTCTTGTTTATAGCGGTGGCGCGGCGATGGGCTATTACATTTCCAAAGGCTTTTTCGACACGATTCCCAAGTCGATTGACGAAGCGGCGATGATCGATGGTGCCTCGAAAGCTCAAATATTCTGGCATATCACGTTACCATTATCGAAACCGATCGTCATTTACACGACGCTTACTTCATTTATCGGACCGTGGGGCGATTTCATCTTTGCCAGATTAATGCTTGGCGATCGCTTGGAAAGCTACACCGTTGCCCGGGGCCTTTATTGGATGTTAATGCGTGAGAACATCGCCACATACTTCACGCGCTTTGCCGCTGGCGCCGTCATCGTCGCCATCCCGATTACTTTGCTGTTTATTTGGCTCCAAAAATACTATGTCAGCGGCGTGACCGGCGGTTCCGTCAAAGGCTGATTTCATGAAGAAACTATTTCCTGCTTTGTTGGTGGCGCTTTCGGTGTTGCCGCTTGGAGGCTGTCAATCTTTTGAGTATGAATTTGCATCCGTATCCAACGAGAACGGTAGCGTATACTATGAAATATTCGTCGGTTCGTTTTATGATTCCGACGGTGATGGGATGGGCGATTTGGCTGGTGTTCAAGCAAAGCTTGATTATCTCAAAGATTTTGGCGTATCCGGCGTTTGGTTCATGCCGATTCATCCTTCCCCGACTTATCATAAATACGACGTGACCGATTATTACGCAATTGCCCCCGAGTACGGGACGATGACAGATTTTGAAAACTATGTTTCCGCTGCCAGCGAGCAAGGTATCGACACGATTATCGACCTCGTCGTCAATCACTCGAGCAACCGTCATCCCTGGTTTACTTCCGCGGCCTCGGCGATGCGTAACGGGACGTGTGCGATGCCCGATAGTTATTGCAATTATTATAATTGGTCGGATAAATTCGCCCCTGGCTACGAACGACTCACGAGTACGATTTATTATGAGGCGCGTTTTTGGAGCGGCATGCCCGACTTAAATCTCGATGATCCCGATATGCGCGATGAAATTGCCAATATCGTCGAATTTTGGCTTGATAAAGGCGTCAAAGGTTTCCGTCTTGACGCCGTGACAAGTTATTACACCGGCTATGAATCGAAAAATTTGGAATTTCTAACCTGGCTCAACAATACTGTTAAGGCCATCGAGCCTGATGCCTACATCGTTGGTGAAGGTCCTTGGGGTAGTTTGGCCGCACAAATATCTTCGTATTATACGACAGGCATCGACAGTTATTTCAATTTTCCGATTTCCGTGCAAACGACGCGCATGTATCAAAATGTTAGGCAAGCTAACGGTGCGGCGTTATCCGCGTTTGTCGTCGATTACACGAATCAAATTAAAGCGCTCAATCCCAATGCACTTGACGCCCCATTTTTATCAAATCACGACCAAAACCGCGTCGGAGGCTTGATGTTTCCCGAATATGCCGATGAATCACGCAAATTGATGGGCTCCATCTATTTATTAATGCCGGGACGGCCGTTTGTTTATTACGGTGAAGAAATCATCATGCGCGGTTCTGGCATCGATGAAAATAAGCGCTTACCGATGATTTGGTCGCAAACCGACAAAACCGGCCAAACCGACCTGCCCAACGGGGCAACCTACGATATGAACCTGCAAGTACAACTCGGCGCCCACGACCAAAGGGAAATACCCGATTCACTACTTAACCATTATCGAAAAGTCATTAACGTCCGTAACCAATATAATGAATTCATTGAGAAGGCGACTGTGACACAAGTCGGAGCCGACACACGAACTTACGGTTTGGCATATGCATCTGTTGAAGGCACCCTTACGATATTGACCAACACCAGTGCTGAAACAATTGAAGAAACATTAGTAGGCAATTATCAGTTGTTGACTGATATTCCGACTTCTAAAGTGAGCGTAACCATTTCTCAACAAGGCGGTAATACGATCGTTAAGATTCCTCCGTTTACCACAGCCGTGTTGTCGATATAAGGAGAAGCATATGCGCAAAGCCGGTATTTTACTCGCCGTTTCGTCACTGCCTAGCCGTCACGGCATTGGTGATTTCGGTCCCGAAGCCTATTCGTTTGTCAAGTCGATGAAACGGATGGGTTTCAAATTGTGGCAAGTATTGCCACTTAATCCGCTTGGATATGGCAATTCGCCTTATCAACCTTATTCATCAAAAGCGATGGATGAACTATATATCAGCTTAGATATGCTTGTCAAAGACGGTTTGTTAACCAAAGCGCCCCGCTTCCATGCGGGCGCGACACGCGTTGATTATGATTCGGTGCGTGATTATAAGGGAAAACTTCTCCATCGGGCGTTTGAAAAATTTGTTGAGGGTCGCAGTTATCGCTCGTTTGTCAAACAAAACGAATGGCTGTATCCTTATGCCGTTTTCATCACGCTAAAGAAACATAACGATTTGAAGCAGTGGCACTACTGGCCTAAGCCCCACCGTGATTGGATAAAAACCAAAGCTGACATTTTATGTGAATACGAAGCGGATATTAAATATGAGATGTTCCTTCAATATGTGCTATATCGTCAATGGACCGCATTAAAGAAGTATGCGAACAAATTAGGCGTCGAGTTAGTCGGCGACATCCCCATCTATGTTGGGATTGATAGTTTGGACGTATGGGATAACCAAAACCAGTTCCTATTGGACAATGATGCCCATCCCACGCACATCGCCGGAGTACCACCCGATTATTTTTCGGTAACCGGACAACGTTGGGGCAACCCTTTATACGATTGGGATAAAATGCAAAAAGATGGGTTTAAGTTTTGGCTTGACCGACTTAGTTATAACGCCAAACTATTCGATTATATCCGCATCGATCATTTCCGGGCGTTTGATACCTACTGGAAAATACCCTCAAGTTGCCCGACCGCGGTCGAAGGAGCTTGGATCGAAGCGCCTGGTTATGCCTTTTTCGATAAGTTGTTCGCCAATTTTCCAACGCTTAAAATACTTGCCGAGGATCTCGGCGATTTACGACCGCAAGTTTTGCAACTACGCGACCATTACCGATTCCCCGGCATGAAGATCGTCCAATTCAGTTTTGACTTTGATAAACCGATCATTTTTACGCAATATCACGAAACGAACATGGCCGTCTATCCGGGCACTCACGATAACCAAACGAGCAAAGGTTGGTATCGCTCCTTAACTAAAGAGCAGCGTCTCCAAGTCCGTAACGTCCTTGCATACTACGGATATTATTACCAAAACGTCGCTGACTCCATCATCGCCCTGACACTTGATTCGAGCCCCGATGTGGCCATTATTCCGATGCAGGATATCCTCGGTTTATCCGATAGTGCGCGTATGAATACACCCGGCACGATTGGTTCACCCAACTGGGAGTGGAAAATGCACGATGCCAAAGTATTCAAGTCCAAACGGCGTTTCTTAAAGAAACTGATTACAAAGGCGCGGCGTTAATCGCCTTAATATGAAAGTTAGCTTTATGCTAGAATAATGACGAGGTAACGAAAGTGAACGCTCGTCCGATCCATCGTTTCATATCTTTCCTCATCGACCTAGTGATTACTGGGTCGTTCGGTTTTTTGCTGGGATATCCAGCGATTATTGCTCTGTTTGAGACATTGGCCGTGCGAAGCACATCCAATATTTATAACTTGTTTTATACGACCATCATCGTAATGCCGATCATCACGATTGTTGCCATCAGTTATTATTTGGTGTTGCCGCTACTTTGGAAACGGCAAACAATTGGCCGGTTTCTGACACGCATCGCGATTGTCAAAGACGATGGGACGCCAGTTGATTTTCCGACTTTGTTTCTCCGTGAAGTTATTGGCCGGATGCTCGGCGGCTTCATGAGCCTGGGATTAACGTTATTGGTCGAGGCTGTTCTGATTAAGCAATCGCGGCGACGCTCGTTTGCTGACGCCTTGTCGCATACTAAAGTCATCGACATATAATCATTTGAAAGGAATTCCATTAATGGGTACACCACATATTAAAGCCGAAGTTGGTGATTTCGCACCGACAGTTCTGATGCCTGGCGATCCGCTACGAGCCAAATACATCGCCGACAATTTCTTAAGCGATGTCAAACAAATTAATGCCGTTCGCAACGTCTTAGGATTTACCGGAACGTATAAAGGCAAACGCGTGTCTGTGATGGCTTCAGGCATGGGGCAACCGAGCATCGGTATTTATTCGCACGAACTATTCACGCATTTTGGCGTCGAGCGCATCATCCGCATCGGTACATGCGGCTCGTATCGCCATGACATCAATCTGTTCGACATTTTGATTTGTAATGGGGCGTGCACCGATTCCAATTGGGCAGGACAATTCGATTTAAAAGGCGGAACTTTTTCGGCCATTAGTGATTTTGAACTGACAAAGGCCGCTTACGATGCCATTCAAAAACGCAATTTACCCGTTCATGTCGGCAACATCTTAAGCAGCGACGTTTTCTATGACGTCGACCCCAATAGCTGGAAAAAATGGGCGGCGTTAGGTTGCATGGGCGTGGAAATGGAATCATACGCACTATATGCTACGGCTGCGCGACTTGGAAAAAAGGCGCTTTGCCTGCTGACAGTCACCGATCATTTCCTAAAACCTGAGAAAGCCAGCGCCCAACAGCGCGAACAAGGACTGCGACAAATGCTGGAAGTCGCCCTTGAAATAGCTTAATCCATGGAACCGCTAGAGATAATCATTGCGATTATCCTGTCGGTTTTCGTTATGGCCAGCATTGTTTGGCTACTATTTCCCCTATGCAGAAGGCGCTTCATGAAACGCCATTTGATATCTTACTTTGGCAAACGTATTTATCACGTGGCCCTGTATAACGATTTTTATTTAATTAATCAAGTCCGTGTCCCCCTCGACGATGCCAACGAAGCCCACATCGATCATTTGCTGTTTGGTGAAAAGTTCATCTACGTCATCAAAGATCGCTATTACGATGGCGCGCTGACCGGTAAACACAGAGATACCAATTGGATGTTTTATCCCAATTTGTCACGTCGTGGCAAATATATTTCCAATCCATTTTTAATTAACAAAGTTCGCATCGACAAACTAGCGCTCGTGACTGGACTTGACCCGCATCTTTTTATTAATTTAATCGTCGTCAATGAAGGGTGTCTACTTGATGACATTGTCACGAATGATGAAAGTACTTACATCGTTAAGTTAAGCAAAATGGAAAAACTGATCAAGGCGATTGAATCGCGCGACATTCCCCCAATTAATGAAGCCCAGCTCGATGTTGCCGTTAAAGATATTTACCAACTCGTCAAAGGACGCTACCGTGAATCCGGGGAAAGTTAATCTTCCGCCGCTAAAAGATGCCTTCGACGTATATCGGACACACTTCAAGACGTTATTGGCTCTAGCGGTACCCCTGGTCATGGTTATGCTCGTAACAATCGTTTTGGCGATTGTTTTCCCATTTTCTTTGATCGTGACCTTTCCGTTTTTGATTGTACCGTTTTCATTTGCCTACATCGTCTCGATCACGCAAATCGTCAGTGACCATCCGTTGGCGTTAAACGAGTATTATCGATTTTTGCTTCCGGGCATGAATCCGTTTATCCGTCGTCTCGTGCACCCTTATGTGACCTTACTGAAAATGACGTTGTTGGCCTTTATCGCTTTGATTGTCGTGACTTCGCTAGCCATGTGGTTAGCGCCCTATTTTAATGCTGAACTGAGTGCGGCTTTCGACGAGATGGCATTATTGGGCGCGACTAGTTTCGACGCCAATGATATTAGTGATTTTCTAGCGCGCCAAGGCGCTGTTTTAGCGCCGTTTTTGACATCACTGATGGCCATCTCTTCGCTCATTAGTTTTATTTATTTGATGTTGTCTTTTTCTAATAAGATTCCGGCTCTTTACTTAATCGTCGAACTCCCGACCGCCTTCCCCGAACTCGATCGAATTCATAAGCAAGTCATCGCCAAAAACCGCAAGCGCTTATTTCAGTTAACAATTAAAAACCAGTGGCCAACATTGTTGGGCTTGACGTTAGGATTTGGTGTCGGTCTTCTCTTAGGTTTGATCTTTTCGCTAACACCGCTATTAGTCACGCTATTATCGCTGATTGGGGCATTAATCGGCATGTTTTTGCTTATCCCCCACTATTTCCTTGTGTTAGCCATCATGTATCAATCACTCGAGTCCGACTACCTTGCCAATACCAAAGACCAGATCCGGGCGTTTCTATCGGAACTCGATAGTATCGAAGGATTAAGCGAACAACAGCGTGATGATATTCGTCGCGAATTAGGCAAACACCTGTCTGACATCAATGACCATCCTCGTGATGGTGACGAACAATAGGAACCATAAATTAAAAACGGTCGTTTCGAGCGACCGTTATTTGACAAATGGAGCAGGTGACGGGAATCGAACCCGCATAACTACCTTGGCAAGGTAGTGTTCTACCACTGAACTACACCTGCAGTGCCTCATTATTTTATACAAAACACATAATGATTTCAAGTGCTAATTCACCTTAGTGAACGGCGCATTATTTATGGTAAGATATTATGGTATGAAATACGATATGAACTTAGTCCGCTTGGCGGATGCGATGTTTCCTGACATCGAAGACACGATTGAAAATTTGGAAGAGCGTTTTCCCAAACGTGATTTGCCCCAAGGAGCCGAAGTCACGCGATTTGCCCCATCGCCGACTGGTTTTTTACATACGGGCAGTTTGTTTACCTCGATGATTGCCGATAAAATTGCTCGGCAAAGTCGTGGCGTCTTTTTCTTGCGGCTGGAAGATACCGACAGCAAGCGCGAAATCGCTGGAAGCGACATGGCGCTAGTTGAGCAAATGGCCGAGTTCGGTGTCAGCCCAACCGAAGGATTTGGCGCGAAATATCCTGGCGATTACGGCCCTTACCGGCAAAGTGAACGGGCCCCCATTTATAAAACAGTCATCAAAGAAATGGTGCGCCGCGGCGATGCCTATCCTTGTTTCGCCTCAACCGAAGAACTCGATGAGCTTCGCAAACTGCAAGAATCCAAAAAATTGGTGACCGGATATTATGGACCGTTTGCGAAGTATCGCGACTACCCGATTATCGAGGCGATTAAAGACGTTGAAAATGGACGACCTTTTGTCGTGCGGTTTCGTAGCCATGGTCATCATCAAAAATACATCAAAGTATTCGACGAAGTGCGGGGCAACCTGTCGCTGTCCCAAAACGACCAAGACATCGTCATCCTCAAAAGCGATGGACTGCCAACTTATCATTTCGCCCACGTCGTTGACGATCACTTTATGAAAACGACCGTGGTCACCCGCGGTGAAGAATGGCTCGCTTCGCTTCCGATTCACATTGAGATGTTTGAACGGCTCGGATGGACACCGCCACGATTTGCCCACTTGCCCGTGATTATGAAGCTTGATGAGGGCAAGAAGCGGAAGCTAAGCAAGCGCAAAGACTCGGAAGCCGCCGTTTCGTTTTTTCTTGAACAAGGTTACCCAATCGAAGCAGTAATCGAGTACTTAATGACGATTGCCAATTCCAACTTTGAAGAATGGCGTCTCGCTAATAAATCATTACCGATTGACGCGTTCGTGTTTTCGTTTGAGAAGATGTCGCTTGATGGAGCACTATTCGATATGCAAAAAGTCAACTTCATCGCCAAGGAATTTATCGCGCAGCTTACTAGCGATGATTTGCTTGATCGGGCCATCAAGTACGGACATCGCTATCACCATGACATGTACACACTGATAATGCGTGACCCTTCATTTTTCAAAGCGATCATCAATATCGAGCGGGAAAAGGAAAATCCTCGCAAGGATTATCTAAATTACTCAAGCATTTACGATTTAGTCGCTTACTTTTATCGTGACAGGTATGAACCACTGATTAGCACGTCGATGTTCAATCCGCTGATATCCAGTTCGATCATTGTCACGCTATTAACCGATCTAAAAAAAGACATGACGCTTGATGGCGATGAATCGACTTGGTTCGGGCAACTCAAGCAGTTTGGCGAACGTTACCATTTCGCCCCCTCAAACAAGATTTATAAGCAAAATCCCGATCGCTATGTCGGTCATATCGGTGATGTCGCTGAAATACTACGGCTCGCTTTGACTGGCAATAGGCAGACACCGAATTTGTTTCAAATCATGAAAGTGCTCACGTTAAAAGAAGTTCGGTCGCGGTTGCAATTTGTGATTGATAAATTTCCAATTAAGTAGTTAAATAATTAGCGCTGGCCCGTTGGAGAAGCGGTTTAACTCATATCCCTCTCAAGGATACATTCATGGGTTCGAACCCCATACGGGTCACCATCTGATTCGTTGGTCGTCATAATATGACGGCCTTTTTATTCAGTTGCTTAACGAGTAAGCATATTGATTGAACAAGTTTCGTTAAAGTAGCAAAATACGTACGTTACACAGGAGAATTATTATGAAAATTGAAGTTTGGTCCGATTTTGCTTGTCCGTTTTGCTACATTGGAAAAGTCAGGTTTGAGAAAGCCTTGCAAAATTTTGCACACAAAGACAAAGTGCAAGTGGTTTATAAAGCCTATCAACTCAATCCTCATGCTCCCAAAGTAATGGATGGTAGTGCCGCTGAAAACTTTGCCAAAAGCCATCATTTATCAGTCAAAGAAGCTGAAGAACGGTTTTCAAGATTCACCGAAGCCGCGAAAGCCGAAGGAATTACATATCGCTATGACATCATGCAAATGACAAAGACATATGACGCCCACCGCCTTGCCAAATGGGCGAATAAGTTTGGTCTTGAAGCGGAAATAACCGCGCGTTTGATGAAAGCTTATTTTACTGACGGCTTGAATATCGCCGACCATGATACGCTCATTTTCATTGCTAAAGGCCTCGGTCTTGATGAACAAGTAGCACGAGCCGTATTGGCGAGCAGTCAATATTCAAACGAAGTGCTCCAACAACAAGCTGAAGCTAAGCAAATTGGCGTCCAAGGTGTACCCTTTTTCGTTTTAAATCAAAAATACGGCGTTTCTGGCGCCCAATCCGAACAATATTTCTTGCAAGTCCTCAATCATTTATGGGAAGAAGAGAAAAATAAACCATTGCAAGAGGTTGCTGCTTCTAATGAGTATTGTGACGACGAAGGTTGTCATATCGGCTAAGTAGCTCCATGCAATACCCATCCGTTGTGATGGGTTTTTTGTTGCATATTTTGAAAAACCCCACAAACTCCGCCTATTTCGTTATAAATTAGGCAGTCAATGTGTGGCAATATTTAACTTACCGTATTATTATTTAAATATAACGTTTTTAGAAAGGAACTTATCATATGAAGAAAGCACTCAGCGCATTTGCGATTATGATTGCGATCGGCATCATTTTGATGGTTGGTGGTATTTATTACCTCACCGGTTTTGATTTTGCCGCAACGCTAGTCAAATTGCAGGATGTGTGGGCCGCGATCATGGGATTTGCCGTGGCTGCGCCATGGGATTTATCCAAAATTATCGTTGTTGCCCTGCTAGGACTCATTGTCGTCGTCGACTTTGTGGTCCTCGTCAAAATCATCCAATTACGCAAACCATTCGTCAGCTATTTTACATTCCTTAATATTTTATTCATCGCTTTGATTGCCGTTTTGGCATTCATTCCGTATCCGGTCGGCACACTGACGACGTTACCGGAAATTATTAGAGCTCACATCTTTACGCCGGCAACCGAAATTCCTGGCTATGTCCTCGCCGGCGCCATCGGATTTTTCGCTCTTTGTAACGTCATTTTCGTAATCTTGTCGTTCATCGACATCGCGAAAACGCCATTCCCACTCAAACGGACGAAGAAAGATCGTACCAAGAAAGCCAAAGGCAAAAAGAAGTCGGACCGTGACGTTGTCGCTGACGAATTTGGCAAATTCCAAGTTCCGGTTCAAGAAGCGATTCCACAACCGAGTCCTTCAATTCAAGAAATTCGCCATGCTGTTAAAGAAGAACTACATGCGACTACTCGTCAACCCGAACCAACGCCGCAACCACAACCGGCACCGCAACGGCAACCGGAACCGACTGGTAATCGACCACTCTCGCTTGAAGACATTCGCGCTATTATCCGCGACGAGTTAGAACGCTCGGGACGCGGTGGTTTCGATTCTTTTAGGGGAGCACCAGTAATATACGCGGCTCCATGGATCGGTGGTATGCCATATCCGGCTTATCCGCCACAACAACCGGGCTATTATCCACAACAACAAATGCCCGCTCCGGGAGTTACTGGTGCGTCTAAAGAAGATATCCGCAACGTCGTCTCGCAAGAAATCGAGAAGAACATTCCCTCTAAAAAAGAAATCGTCACACTCGTAGAACAGGAAATTGCTCGACTGTCGCCAACGACGAAAGAGGCTGTCTATAGCATCGTCAATGAAGAATTGATTAAATACGATGCCCTCAATCGTGAAGCACTCGATAGTCTCGTAACCGAAAAAGTCGATAAATACGACGCTGTTAACAAAGGCTTGATCAAGTCGCAACTTTCCGAAGAAATCAGCAAGTACGACGCTGAAAACCGCCAAGCGATTCGCGCGATTTTCGCCGAAGAGCTGCAAAAATACGATACCGCTAACAAAGAAATACTCCATTCGATTATTTCCGAAGAATTGGCAAAGAAAACAGTCAATATCGATGAGGTACATGATCGAAAACTCCGCGAAGCCGTTTCCAAATCGCAAGAGGACATTAAGAAACTATTGTCCGAACAGCTGTTGACTCAAGAAGTTGAAGTCAAACAATACGTGCTTGATGAAATCGGACGTAACTCCGGTCCCGGTGCCGATGAAGTTCGTTCCGTATTCGCTCAGGAAATTGCCCGTTTTGCTGCTTCCAAAGAAGCCAGCAAACCAGTCGAACAACCAAAAGAACCTGAAGTCACGCTTGAACAAGTCAAGGAAATCGTCGAACAAGAAATTAAAAAAGTCGACGTACCGCAAGCCAATGAACTTCGTTCGATTTTTGCCGAGGAAATCGCTCGCTATTTAAAAGAACGGCCGGTTGAGGCTCCGAAGCAAAAGCCGGAACCATTCGTTGAGCCACAAAAAGTAGTTAGCGAACCCGTCAACCCGTTCGTTGCTGTAAAAGAAGAGCCCAAACCAGAACCCAAACCAGAACCGAAGCCCCAACCTAAACCACAGCCAAAGCCGCAACCAAAACCCGTCGTTGTCGAAGATGATGACGAGGAAACTGAAGAAGATGACGGCAGCGGCAAAAGCCCGATTATCCGCATCCCGTTCCAAGTTCGGATGAAATCGGCTGAAAAAGATTTGCTGACCAACTACAACACGCTTAAAAACTATATTCTCAGTTATGGCGTAAAATCGCGCGTCAGCAACTCGGGCGACACGTTTAGACTTCATCGTGAAACCTATGTCAAAATAACGATTGCTGGCAAAGGACTCAAACTGTATTATGCTTTGAATCCAAAAGATTACGAAGACAGCACGATTCCAGTGCAAAACGTCTCACACAAAGCGTTATACGCTGATATTCCATGCGTTTTGAAAGTCAAATCACCGCTATCGGTTAAACGCGCGATGCAACTGGTCGATGACTTAATGCAAATAAAAGGTCACGAACAAGGTGACATTCCCAAGATTAATTGGGCCCGTGATTTTAAGTAGGCGAAATCTGACAATCAACCAAAAGAGATGCTTCGGCATCTCTTTTCTATTGGCGATTAACTCAATTTCTCATAAAATGAGGTTATTGAGGTAATCATATGGAAATCGTTAACAAACTCGGATGGATCGAAGTAATCTCGGGCCCGATGTTTTCAGGTAAAAGCGAAGAACTAATTCGTCGTGTCAAGCGACTTGAATACGCTAAGAAAGATGTTTTAGTCTTCAAACCGACGATTGACAATCGCTACGCTCCTGATGAAGTCGTCAGTCATGCGAAACGGTCGACCAAATCAATTAACATTCAAGCATCCAAAGACATCTTTGACCACGTAAAAGAGAAAACATATGCAATTGCAGTTGATGAAGTCCAGTTTCTCGACGAAGGTATTATCGAAGTTGCTCAAGCTTTGGCGAAGCGGGGTATGCGCGTGATTTTGGCGGGATTGGACACTGACTTTCGGGGCGAGCCTTTCATGGTCGTCGCTAAGTTATTGTCGATGGCTGAATACATTCAAAAATTAGCGGCGATTTGCGTCGTGTGCGGGGAACCGGCCACCAGAACGCAGCGGATTATTTCTGGCAAACCAGCCTATTATGAAGACCCGATTATCAAGGTCGGAGCATCTGAGTCATACGAAGCTCGTTGTCGGCACTGCCATCAAGTGCCACATCATCCACACAATTGATATTTTTAGAAATTGATGAAATGTGCTATATTTATTATCTGTGAAATGTGAGGTGGACCTGTCACTTAAATGGATGATCCTCTGATATGGTTGATAATCGTTGTTCTTGTTGCCTTTGGTGCATTCTTTAGCGCGACGGAAACAGCGCTTGCAGCCGCCAATAAGATTAAACTAAAAGTCAAAGCCGACGATGGCAATATCGGCGCCAAGTTGGCCGTTAAATACATTGACAAATTCGAACGCACAGTCATTTCCGTCGTCATCGGGAATAACATTGTCAGCGTTTTTATCGCATCGCTAGCTACATTGATGTATGTCCGTCTCTTTGGACAAGCACAAGGGAGTACCGTAGCCACGATCGTGGCGACGACGATTACTTTTTTGTTTTCAGACACCTTTCCCAAATTAGTGGCTAAAGCGCTGCCAAATCAACTGGCAATTATTAATTCGTTTATCTTACGCGCATTTATCATTTTGTTTTATCCGATTGTCAAAGTATTCGAAGGTTTATATTTTCTGTTGAATAAAATTTTAAAATCGCCAGAAGATCCTGAGATGACCAATGAGGAGTTCTCCCAAATTCTTGAACAAGCCGAAGAAAAAGGAGAAATCGCCGAAGAAGACAGCGAACTGATCCAATCGGCGATTGAATTTGCCGAAACGGCGGTCAAGGATGTGTTTACGCCGCTTGAACGTATCGTCGGTATTGATTTATTAGGTTTGACCAAAGAGAAATTGCACGCGCAATTGCTCGAAACGCCTTTTTCCCGACTGCCGGTTTATGACGGTAGTCTACAAAACATCGTCGGCGTCCTTCATGTCCGTACATATTTTAAGCAATTGCGTCATCACCCAAAACTTACCATCAAGGATGTGATGGCCAAACCTTATTTCGTCTCATCGACGATTTTAATCGACGACTTATTCGACGGCTTTAGAAAATCAAAGACGCACATTGCCATCGTGACCAATCCCAAAGGGCGCGTCCTTGGCATGGTGACGATGGAAGACGTCCTCGAAGAAATCGTGGGTCAAATCAATGAAATGACACCAAAACGAAAGCGGGCTATCAATGGATAAAATCATTATTCCGCTTATAATTTTAATCGTTTCACTCATTTTCAGCGCCTTTTTTTCAAGTAGCGAAATCGTCTACACCGCGGTCAGCAAGTCGAGATTGGAAAGCGAAGCGGCTAATGGCAGCCGCCCTGCCAAAAGCGCTTTGCGTCTCGTTAACAACTTTGGACAATCGATTACCGCCATATTGCTTGGCAATAATATCGCCAACATCTTATCGGCTTCAATGGCCACGTTGATTGCTCTAATCTTGCTTGAAAACACGCTGGGAAGCGAAAACGCCACTTTGATCGGTTCATTGGTCATTCTTGTCGTCACAGTGGCTTTCGGCGAAATAACTCCAAAAATCATCGGCAAGAAATATGCCTTTAAACTATCATTGATCAGTCATACGACCGTCAACGTTTTTCGCATTATCTTTTTCCCAATCACATATGTCATTTCTCTTCTTTACAAATTTTTCGACTTGTTTGTAAAAAAACGGTTGCCGGATGAACCGGTGACCGAAGAGGAACTTGTCGAAATGGTCGATACGATCGAATCCGAAGGGCTGATTGACGAAAAACAAGGCGATTTGCTTCGTTCAGCCATCCAGTTTGCCGACACCGATGCCTTTGAAGTAATGACACCACGCGTCGATGTTCTGGCCTTCAATATCGAGGATGACGTATTGGAACTGCTCGACAATCCCGAAACGTTTACTTATTCACGCATTCCCGTTTATGAAGACACGATCGATAACGTGATTGGGATTTTGCCGACCAAGTACTTGTACCCATATTTAATCAACAAAGAATCATTTGATTTAAGAGCGTTGCTCGTGAGACCGTTATTCGTCCCCCACGGAAAAACGATTTCTTCCATCTTGAAACTATTCAAGGAAACGCATCAACATATTGCCATCGTCATCGACGAATATGGAGGAACCGAAGGCATCATCACGATGGAAGATATCGTCGAAGAAATTGTGGGCGAAATATGGGATGAAAACGATGAAGTCGAGGAACCACTTGTCAATGTCGCACCTGACATCTATTTGGTCGATGGTTCGATGCACATCGAGGATTTTATGGACTATTTCGATTGCGATGAAGAAAACGAAAGCGATTATGCGACGGTTGGCGGTTGGTGCCAAGAACAGCTCGGTCGTTTCGGACTTGTCGGCGATACATTTGAATTCAAGCGCCTGCGAATCACTGTGGTGACCGCGGATGAATTTACGATTGAGAAAATTCGCGTTGAAGTGCTTGAAAAGGCGCTCGAGGATGATTAGACATGAACAACAAACGCCAGACTCCGCTTGATGTTGTTCGCGATGAATATAAACATAACAAAGCTTCCTCGCTCTACTTTTTTAAAATAATTATCAAATGGCTCGGGATTGGGGTATTATTACTAATCGTAGGTTTGTTAATCTACCATTTCATCAGATAGAATGCGCTATAAAAATTACCTCAATCAAACCATCGCTGATTTATCAGGTCAGATCATCGTCGTGACCGGAGCCAACTCCGGACTCGGTTTTGAAGCAACCAGATATTTATCCTATAAAGGAGCGACCATCGTTATGGCATGTCGCAACATTGCCAAAGCCGAAGTCGCCAAGCAAACGATCATCAACGAAAATCCTGAGGCCAAACTAGATATTATTGCCTATGATCAGGCCGATTTCGCTTCCATCGACGCGTTTATCGGGCAACTAAAGAGCAAATATCGCCGGATTCATGCCCTTGTTTGTAACGCCGGCATCTACTATCCCCAACGTAATTTAGAAATGAAGCCGGGATTAAAACTGACAATGGGAACAAATTTCATCGGCCTATATTATCTTTTGCGGCAAATTATGCCCTACCTTGATGTTGTGGGTGCTCCCACACGCGTCATTTTCGTCTCTTCGCTATCGGCTTATCATCAAAGAAACAAGGCGTTTAAGGCGATGCTTAAACCCAATCAATCATTATTTCGTCAATATGCAAATTCAAAATTGGCCATTTTCCATTTTTTCCATGTCCTTGCTAACGGGATGAACCTTCATGATTTCCAAGATCGCAAAAACGTTTCGTTCTTTTTGATGCATCCTGGGGTGACCGCGACGCATATTACCGATAACTTTCCGAATTGGCTCAGTCGTCTGGCCCATGGTTTCTTGCAATTCACCGTCCATCATGTCGACAAAGCGTCGCTTGGCATTGTGACGTTAGCGGGTGCTCAACATGTCTTCAATGGTAGTTATATCGTGCCGCGAGGCATCTTTGAAATATCTGGTTTCCCTCGTAAGCGCTCATTTCCCAAACGGATGGTGCGTGGATCGGGTCAGTTCATCTACGATGTTGGAAAATACGTCCGGGACATTAGTAAATAATCATGTTGGATGTAAGTAACGTTACGCTCCAATTTGGTGGACGAATTCTTTTTAAAGATGTGACCATCTCATTTCAAAAAGGTCAAAATTATGGGATTATCGGTGCCAATGGTGCTGGCAAGACGACATTTTTGAAAATACTCTCTGGCGAACTTGAGCCGAATAAAGGGGAAGTTATTCGCGATAAAAAAGAGCGGATGTCACTCCTTCGTCAAGATCAACATGCATTTGATGAATATACGACACTAGACACCGTTTTGCTCGGATATCCGTACTTGAAGCAACTACGGGCACGGTTGGATGCGCTCTATGCCAAACCCGATTTTTCCGATGCCGACGGACTTTTAGCCGGCAATCTTGAACTTGAATATGGCGAACTAGGCGGTTATGAATCCGAAAGTCAAGCGAAGACGCTTCTTAATTCCCTTGGCATCAAGGAAGGACACCATGACACCTTGATGGGTGATCTCGACAGCCGTTTGAAAGTTAAGGTCTTACTTGCACAAGCACTGTTTGGAAATCCTGACATTTTAATCCTTGATGAACCGACTAATAACCTTGATGCGCTGGCCGCCAATTGGCTTGAAAACTTCTTATACAATTTTGATAACACGGTCATCATCGTCAGTCATGACCGCCACTTTTTAAACAAGGTGTGTACGCGCATCCTCGACATTGATTTCGGAGCGATTAACCTGTACGTCGGCAACTACGATTTCTGGTACGAGTCAAGCCAACTCGTGCAACGACAAATGCGTGACTCCAACGCAAAAAAAGAAACGAGGATTAAGGAACTCGAGGAATTCATTGCCCGCTTTTCGGCTAACGCGAGCAAAAGTCGGCAAGCGACTTCTCGCAAGCGAGAGCTTGAAAAGATTACGCTTGATGACATCAAACCATCGACAAGGCGTTATCCATTCATCGACTTTAAATTTGAAAAAGAACTTGGCAACGACGTGTTATTTGTCGAGAAATTATCAAAGTCAGGTTTTTTCACTAATGTCAGTTTTACACTTCGAAAAGGTGATAAAGTGGCCTTCATATCGCCTGATTCAACGATTATCACAACGCTGTTCAATACATTGATGAGGATTGAAACAGCCGATAGTGGCTCCTTCAAATATGGTATCACCACGACGCCTTCCTACTTTTCACAAGATTATGAGAAATTATTCAAAACGAGCGATAACCTTGTTGATTGGCTGCGTCCATACAGCAAAGATCAAGCCGATTCTTATTTGCGAAGCTGGCTTGGTCGCATGCTTTTTAGTGGCGAAGAGGCACTTAAACAAGCACGCGTTCTTTCGGGTGGTGAGAAAGCTCGTTGCATGTTTGCCAAAATGATGCTGACCGCCGGTAATGTCTTATTGATGGACGAACCGACCAATCATCTTGATCTTGAAGCAATCACGGCACTTAACAAAGGATTACAAAACTATCGCGGCGTCTTACTTTTCACGAGTCATGATCATGAACTTGTCGCCACTGTCGCCAATCGAATTATTTATGTCGATGAAGACGTCTTCATCGATAAGAAGATGACCTACGACGAATTTATCGAATGGACGGAAATCCACCCGTTAACTTTTTAGCGCTTCCAGCGTTTTTGAATAATGTTTATAAACTAGATCGGCGACCTGCTCAATGTCGAACTTTTCGGTATCGATGATGAAATCGGTCGCACACATCCGATCAGTCGAGAAATCGTTGCGATCGTTTTCAAGTCGTGTTTTGGCGTGCTCAAGTGTATCGCCCCGATAAAGCATTCGGTTCATTCTCGTCGTTTCGCTTGCATCCATATAAAACGTGATAATACGGGCATCGTTAAGACGCTTGAAGGCTTTTAAACCATTGGGGTCGACAATCAAAACTTTGTCATCGCCGATTTCAGGTTTGCTGGTGCCATAGAGGTTGCCGTTATATAGTGTCGTTTCCACAAAGAAGTCTTCTTTGCGCAACTTATTAAATTCATCTCGCGTCACGAAATGGTAGTCGACGTGGTTGGCTTCGCCCTCGCGCATCACCCTAGTAGTGTGAGTAATAACTTTGCGAATGCCGTATTTGCGTCGCAATATTTTAGCGACTTCGGTTTTGCCACTGGCGGATGCACCGACGAGAATGATCATGAATGGGGCTCCTTTTTTAACATTATAAGGGGAAAAGCACCTTTTTCGAAACTTATGCTGACATTTTCATTTTATTTTTGGTTGAATGTCATTTGAGTCCCCTATTAGTAAGCAAGGCCATCAAACACACACAAACAAAAGGAGAATTATGAAACCACAACAAAAACCGACGATGCGCGAATTATCCAAGAGGGTCGAATCATTGACGCATCGCTACCGCCTTGCCCAAATCCGGGAAAAAATGCGGATAGCCGCCCTACCCGAAGATCAGCAAGCCAACCCACCATTCAGCCAGAACCAAATGTATATCGAATCATTCGATCTTGCACTAAACTGCCTGACCCCCCAGCAACGGATGATCATTTATAACGACTTCCTCACCAAGCAATTCGCATTCTGGTGGGAAATGATTTTCGCCCGCAGCACCTATTATCGAAAAAAGCTTGAGGCGGTCCAACATTTCTGTTCCTATTTTTATAATCTATGACCGCGCGGCCGGTAGTTGCGATTGTGGGCATTGTCTTGTCTTCGATCGTACCGATTGATCCTGATCCGCCAATCCGCGCATTCGTGAATGTCGAAGTGGCGCCATATCCAAAAGGCGTTGCGCTCGATATTCCCTTCACCTATGTTTCAAACATGGAAGAAGCTACCAACATTGCCATTTATATATCAAATGGGGAAGTGACAAATCTACCGCTTTACGTTCGTGCGATTACCATCAGCGGCAGCTTCTCATCGACACTAGCGATTGATGGACGTTTCCTCGAAAGCGAAATGGCTACGATTAATTTCGTGGCTTGGGGTCAGTTATTTCACCAAGAGCAGCAATTAAACATTTATGCGCGTCAAACATTCAACTTAGGGCTTGGCGATACATCGCCTGCTCAGATGACGACGGTCAATCATGCGATCATTGATCAATATGGCGTAACTCGCTATTTGCATGAGTCGCTGTCGTTCTCAGGATTCAGTGCCACGATTGAGAGACCGCTTTATGTAGACATTGGCCTCGACATGCTCTCGTTTAATGCCCAATCGGAAGCCAACTTACCGGTCACCATCAGTCTTGTCAGCTTGCTAATAGAGGACCACCAACAAAACTTTTCACTATTACGACGCAGTGTCGATCAGACACACGCGTATTTGAATGTGAGGGCGACTTTGGTCGACAGTACCTATCGACTTCATTTTCAAGATGCGCTCTACGTCAACCCAATGACGTTAATAAGTTCATACTTTCCAATCGCGGGTTTCGTGGCGACGAATCGACTATTTTTGCCCAAAGACCGGTATCACGACATTAATCCATTGCGGTTAAGGTTTCAATTCAAAGTGACGATGGGCAATATCTATGATATCGATTACGAATCGGATTATTATTTCAACCAAGCGTTATTAGGATCGTGTTCCAGTTCGCTTTACTGTGTTATAACGTCGAATACTACGATTGACGTTGGCAATTGGAAGGAGATTATCATCGATGGCTAATTTACTTATGGCGTTATCTTTTTTATTAATATTTTTGGAAGCGTTTCAATTCGGATTTCGTTACGGTCTCGTCAACCGGACATTTTATGCCCTCTCGCCAAGCTTAATCGAAACTTCGATTGCCACACCCGGTTTAAAAAATGGAGCCAGCGAACCCTATTTCGAGAAAATCATGTTAGAAAATATCGTGATTGAATACCTACTGAGTGAATTTGATCCGCATATAAAAAAATTCACGGTTGGATTCTATTATTATTCGCCAAATAGTGAATTTGTGTGCACGACATCTTACTGCCAAGGTGTCGCCATTTCTTTGAAAACTTCACTAATCGGCGACTTTGTCTACGATGAAACATTGACATTCGAAATCATCAAACAGCATGAGTTATCATCATAAATTGTTATCATATCTTGAAAATTCCTTTCTTAAGAATCTTTTAAACGACGTTCAAATAACCGATATAAGTTTTAATGGGGAAACATTACACTATGTCCACAATTTGAAGGGACGACTGCTGGCTGAAACGAGTCCGGATGAGTCCGATGTCCACGATTTTTTGCGGCATGTTGCCAATTTAACGGAGCAGCTGTTTTCATATTCGAATCCGATCCTTGACGTATCCGTCGGCAAGTATCGTTTGAATGCGGTTCATCCGGCTATCGCGAGGTTAAACTATGAGAAAACGACGACTTTCTCATTGAGAATCGGTCATCAAAAAGGTGATCAACGCACGATTAGGTTTCAGCCGGAGCCACTGCTAGATCGTTTGTTTCGCCGCCTTGTGTGCGCTGGCGTTAGCATCGTGATCGGTGGCACGACCGGAAGTGGCAAGACCGAATTTCAAAAATACCTGATTTCGATTATGAAACCGACAACGCGGCTGATTGTCATCGACAACGTCTTGGAATTAGAAGGAATCAGAACCGAAGCGAATCTAGACATCAATATTTGGCAAGTAAATGCAACGATTAAAGGAGGCGACTTTTCTTCCCTGATTGCTAACGGGTTGCGATCGCATCCTGACTGGGTCATTGTCGCCGAAGCCCGTGGAGGCGAAATGAAAGAAGCGTTGACCGCAGCGATGACGGGGCATCCGATTATCACCACGGTTCACAGCCTCGACGTAATGACGCTGCCGATGCGGATGGCACGCATGGTGATGGCCGGACAGCCGACGCTCCGTTATGCGGAGACGTTGGCCGACATTAAAGATCACTTCCCGATTCTCGTCTATTTAAGAAAGCGAGAAGACGAACAAGGACACATCATTCGAGAGATTCATCAAATTGGTGAAATGCGATCAAGTCAACATAAAGTGAGAATTATATACGAATGGGATGGTAAAAGCGCAGTTATGCGCCGTTTGTCGAGTAAGCTTCTTAAAAGATTGTCTGAGCCGCTTGCCGATTTAGGACCATTCGCGTTTCCGACGAGTAAATTATGATTAATAGTTTGTTTGTAGCGCTGGCGATGCTATTAGGCGTACTCGCCTATATTATGACCATGGATGTGATTTTGAGTAGTGTTTGGCTATTATGCTGCTTGGCATTTTTTGGCTTTTGGCTGCCAGTTCGTTTGCGCAAACATCATGCCATCAATCAACGAAACCATGAAATGTTTCACTTCATTAATGCATTTGTCATCGCTTTAAGCGTAAAAAAGACGCCGAGCGCCGCTTTGGATATTATTAAAGGCCAGATGAGTACCTCGTTAAGACAAACAGTCGAGGAATTGGAAACATCAGACACATTTTTGATACTCGACCATTTGAAACCTTATTTTCGGTCAACGTCTTATGACATGTTTCTGACGATTATCGATTTATACGTCAACCAAGGTGGCTCGATTATATCGATGGCATCATTGCTTTTAGCCACGCTAAGGATTAAGGAAACGGAGATTGAAGAGCAGGTAATAATAGCAAAAAGGAAATTGACCAACTTCGTCATTTTGTGGGTTTTGACAATTGTCGTGATACTATTCTCGCGTTTCGGGATTTCATTTTTATTTGAAGCGATGATCGAGGCGCCGATTTATAAGATGGGGATAATGGCCTACTTTTTCTTTATGCTTTATAGCGTGTTTGTGTGGACGTCTCGCTACGTGGTTGGTGCTAGCGATGTTTAACTATTCTAAATATATTGCGCAACTTGGTTACGATCATCGCAAACACATCCTGATGATCGCGCTTTTGCATGGTATCCTTTTATTATTTTCCGTCTTGGTGTCTATTTTTGTATCGCTGCCGGCTGGATTGGGATTGCTTGGATTGACAATAATCGGGTTAAATTTGTTTTTGTCAAATCGGTATACGGCCCGAATCGAGGCGCTGAAACAAGCACGCGTTGAGGCTTTTATTGAATCATTTACGATTATCAAAGTGTTTCTTGGCAACAATTTCAATGTCTATTGTGCGCTTGAGGAAGCTATTAAATATGTGAAGCCCCGCATCCGTGAAGATTTGCTTGGGCTACTAGAAGACATCGATAACGACAAATCGATCAATCCTTACATTCGATTCGCACGCAAATTTGATCCGTTAGTGATTGAGCAATTGATGATTGGTCTTTATCAATACGATACCGAGGGCGGAGGCATCAATCAATTAGAGTCGTTCGATTACATGTTTGATCAATTCCGTCTCCATAAAAGCATCGAGAGTCGGCGCCGTTATGAGGAAAGACTTGACGGCATGAATTTGTACCCCCTGCTCGGAGCCGGCATCATCACAATGAATTTGCTGTTTGGGGTCGTCATCATCATTTTGAGGGCAATTAGTGAGTTATAAAATCGCATTCATCTTAAGTTTGACATTTGTTGTCCAAATTCTGCTGTTGGGCGGTGATATCTTCGCGCTGCAGCTCGTCAGTGCACGGCTTGATGCTTTAGCGCAAACAGCCTCATTCCGAATTGCCCAGGCAGGGCGAATCGATGAGGACACGACAAATTGGCTCTTCGAAAAGCATATCGCTATCACTTGTTTGGTAAACTGCGTGCCCCGGTTCGGTGACACGCTTGAATTCATGCTCGAGACCGCATATGAACCGATCATCATCGCCGAAGAAACAATTACCGTGTGCATTTCGCGAGCGACGGTCATTGGATATTACAATTAGAAAGGAGCCACCATGTCGGAACTCAAGGGGCAATTGCTCGGAGTATTGCTCGTGTTGACGCTGTTTGGCACGATGTCAATGATGTTCGTCAGCGTCTTCCAAAGCGCGACCAACCACATCTCACAGCAAGTCGCCGATCAGATTACGCCTCCGTAGCGACAAGGGCCTTAGGGCCCTTTTCCTTACCCATTTTTTTGTTTCAAAATCAAATTAATCTTGATATAATATGAAAACGAAATGAGGATTGCTAAATGAGTACCTTAGAAAAAGTCCAACAATTGTTTGCGCAGAAAGTCAAAGTCGAAGCCGTGGAACCGACCATCGAATTACGAGAACTCGGACTTGATTCGCTTGACCTCGTCGAATTGATGATGGATTTAGAAAAAGAATTCGACATCGAATTCGAAAACGACGAAATGACGAGCTTCAAGACTTTAGCCGACGTCGTTAAAGCAATTGACTCCAAGATTTAGTCAATCTATCTGATTGATTTAGCATACTCGTTGTGCTAATATGCTTCTTGCGCTTCGAGCCTCGAAGCAGTCAATGCCTACTTAGCTCAGTCGGTAGAGCAATCGGCTGTTAACCGATTGGTCGTAGGTTCGAGTCCTACAGTAGGCGCCATCTGGCCCGTTGGAGAAGTGGCTTAACTCACATGCCTTTCACGCATGCATTCACGGGTTCGAATCCCGTACGGGTCACCAGATCGAAACAAACGCCTTCCATCACCTTGGATGGCGTTTTCTCTTTTTGTCATTTGTTGATCGGACAGCATTCATAAAAGCTGTTGTTTTGTCGTATTATGGTTCTAGTCACATATATGAGCAGGGCGCACCAATATGCAAAAAGATAAAATCATCGACCTATATCGCAACAACAAACTCAAAGAAGAAGAGCTTGAAAATGCCCTCGCATTTTTAGATAGACAGGAACGCGCTTTATCTATCAAGCAACCATGCACGCTTGAGGCAATCAACATCGCGCAACTTGATCAAATAATCGCCCGATTGGTTGGTGCTGGCCAATGTACAATCGAAAACATCGTGATTCTCATGCGCTATTACAAAGTGGTGGGTCGCAACGATTTATTCATACATCTGACCAAATACACAGGCAGTCTCGGTGTGATTGAAAGCATGTTGGAAAAATTGGCGACGATTGTCGATCATAAACGTTATGCGACCATTGAATCACAAATTGAGGTGCCACCACTCGGAACTCCGCTTGGCCTCATGCCACAATTCACCAAAAAGGTGCTTAACGCATTCGAAGTGCATTTGACTCAAACCGAAATGACCGCTGTCTTAGCCGATAATCACCATCGTATTCCGAAAGAAGCATTCATACCTGAACGAGTTTATTACGAAAGTGCCAGCACGTTTGACGACTATCTCAGCGACTTGCATCACCGGAAAATCGCCGAACTGAAACAATGCCAACTCGAGAAACGGGTGTGGTTCGAGCAAGAAATCAATGACGAGGTGTTGGCGTTTGTGAGCGCCAATCAGGAAATATTATCAGCGGTGCGTGTAAATGATACGCTTTACGTCACGAAGATACCTTACGATACGAAGGCCTATTTGGAAGCGAACACCATCAAGGAAAAGCGTTACCACGCTTGTCATTGTCCATTTGTGAAATCGGTGTTGCAGTCCGAAGCGCATGACATCTCTCCAAAATGGTGTTTATGTAGCGCCGGATTTACCAAATATCCATTTGAGGTTCTTTTCGATCGCCACCTTCCAATCGAGTGTTTGAGCACGCCACTAGATGGCGACACTTTATGCCGATTCGCCATATCCTTACAAGGCGTTGCTTATAAAAAATAACACTGAGTCAGAAACATCGATTATATGGTTTATACGCGTTTGGGTGTTTAATTTTATGAGGCCATCCGTTTAATATATAAATAATACTCAAATCTAATTTTGGAGTGATAATCACCATGATTCTTAATATTGCGTTTCTGACTGAAATCGTACCCGGACGCATCTTAAATGAATTATACATTTATTTGGACATTGCCTTTTTATGCGCATTTTTGGCATTACTTATTGTCTCGAAACGATATTTGACGACACTATTCGCGTTGGCGGGAGGCATCATTTATTTTATTGTCGATTATGGAATTTTCTATTTGTTGTTAAGAACTCGCGTCGTCATCGGGGCGCCCTATTTTTCGTTTTTGCTCTGGTTGTCGATGAGTTATGGAATTACCAATTTTGCTTGGATCTGGTTATGGCTGAAACGCGATCGCCGGTTGCTTGAATGGTCGGCACTAATCGTTGTTTGGTGGCTTTGCGCGCCATTGATTGCTAAGACGTTTGGACCGGAGTTCGGACAAATAGAGATTTACCGGGGCACAGGTCAATATCACGGTGTGATGGCGATTTTTCTAGTCATTGGTTACGGCGGCTTGTTCATTTACAACATTTTGGAAAAAGACGTTACTAAACATGTTGCAATTTTATGGCTTTTGGCCATCGGAATCTTGGTCCAGTTCGCGTGGGAAGTCGCTTTGCATTTAGGTGGGATTCGCCAAGGTGGGCTGGAAACGATACCTATCAACTCGCTTCTAGAAACGAATATGGGCGTTCCCTATTTGTATTTGATTCAAACGACGATATTAAAACGTTGCCACGAGGATTTAACGCGACCAGTAATGAGTATGATCACCCAGGAAGGTTAACATGACAACCATTATTCGCCGCTACACTAACCAAGACGAACAAGCGCTATTCGCCATGATGGAACAAGAAGGATCTGATTGGAGCGATTATTTTGGTAATAAGGGGCGTCAGCAATACATCGCGGCCCTTAAGGCAAGCATCACGTTAGTCATGTTTGAACAAAACGAACTATGCGCTTACGCTAGAATTCATGAAGATGGTGGTTTCGGCGTATATGTATATGATTTGCTCGTGGGTAAAAATTACCGTGGTAAAGGCTATGGCAAAGCATTGATGAGTCATGTCAAGACCATGTTTCCAGAGCAATCGGCCTATGTCATGAGCGATGTCGATGAATATTATTGCAAGCTCGGTTATGACCGGATCGGCTCGATTTTTGAAATCGGCTGAGAGATGAGCACATGATTAGAAAATATATTTCGAATTAGTATAATTATTGTTAGTAAAAACTAAGGAGAAATACTGATTATGACATATTTAGACGCATTACGTTCGCGGCGGTCAAATTATGATTTGACGGACAAAACATCAATTCCGATTAGCGAATTGGAAGATTTATTGGCACAAACGTTGGAATTAAGCCCAACCGGATTCAATAGCCAAAGCAGTCGCATCGTGGTGCTGGTCGAACAAAAACATCAAATGTTTTGGGATCTGGTGTTGGCGGGCATAAAAAAGGAAATCGGAGACACACCTTCGTTTGCGAAAAGCCAGGAAAAGATCGCCAACCTGCGTCGCAGCGCCGGTACGATTCTTTTTTATGAAGATGAAAACGTCAACGACGAATTAAAGCAAAGATTCCCGCTTTATGCCCATAACATCGGATTATGGTCCGAGCAATCGCAAGGCATGTTACAAATGAGCGTGTGGACGCTTCTGGCCGACCATGGCATGGGGGCGTCGCTCCAACATTATTCAGAGCTCGTGGCTACGCCGCTGGCGCAAGCGCTTAATATTGATCCCAAGTGGAGGCTTATCGGGCAAATGCCATTTGGAGTACCCGCAAGCACCCCGCAGCCAAAAAGCAAAATACCAGGTCGCCATCGATTGATAATCGCCAAGTAACCATCTAAGACCCAAAACCACAGGGTCTTATTTTTTGCTTAATCGCTGTTACCATTTAGTGATACTATTAAAAATATGGTCAAAATATTAGAAATGTTTCACAAACCGATCGCGCATCGGGGACTACACGGTGGCGCAATCATTGAAAATTCGCTGGGCGCCTTCTCCGCGGCAATCGAACAAGGACTGGGTATTGAACTCGACATCCACATGATGGGTGATGGCACGATTGTCGTTCATCATGACGAAAGTTTGGACCGCCTATGCGGAATCGACAAACGTCTTGATAACCTTAACAGTGAAGACTTGGCGAACTACCCGCTGCAAGGTTCCGGTGAGAAGATACCGACTTTAAGCGAAGTTTTGGATCTAACCGCCGGAAAAGTTCCGCTGTTAATCGAACTTAAAATTTCCAATTCGTTCAATCCGGTGTTTACCCAACGATTATTACAACTACTTGATACTTATGCCCACAAACAAATGATCGCCTTACAATCATTCAATCCATATGCCGTCGCTTGGTTAAAAACGCATACGACCGATTATCCGATTGGACAACTCAGTTCTGGCAAATTGTCAGGGCAAAAATGGCATGTCCAGTTCATGTTTAAAACGCTATTAATCAACAAAATCTCACATCCGGACTTTGTTTCCTTCGATATCGAATATTTGCCTTCGCCTTTCGTGACCAAGTGTCGGAAACGCGGCATGCCGATCATCGCATGGACGATTGATGATGAGCAAAAACGCGCGAAAGCGCTTTTATACGCCGATCAATTCATTTTTGAAAAAATACCTTTGTAATTCAATTGTCGCTTTTTCAAATGTTTTTGCCTTTTTTTAAACGGCTTTCGCACATTAAGCCGTTTTTTCATAATGCATATCGATTGACACGAAGTTAGTCGTTGTGTTTGTCGTTACAATTTCATTGTATGTCTGATAAATCACTATGTTATACTATCAACGTTGCAGGTGAAATTATGAACATTTTTACAAGTCTTTTAATGCGCAAACTCGATGGCCATAAAACGCAGTCGTGTCATACCGGCGTCGTCACATTGCCCGAGCGACAGATTGCTAGCGTATTCGTGCCCCTCGTGGGTCCTAATGGCGCGGAAATCGAACTATTAGTCAAAGAAGGAGACAAAGTCAAGGTCGGCACCGTGATTGGACGCCGCAAAGATTTTTATGTCCCCATCTTTTCCTCAGTGTCAGGAACCATTAGCGCGCGCGTCAATCGCTACAATCCAATCGTTGGTCGAGCGACGCCCCACTACGAAATCATCAATGACTTTTCAAACGAGCGGTCTGAACCACTAAAAACGGTATCGTTTGACACGCCAAAAGAACAGTTGATCGAAGCAATCAAAGAAGCGGGACTCGTCGGACTTGGCGGGGCCGGATTTCCGACCTACGTCAAATACCAAAACGCTAAAAACATTGACACGTTGATTATTAACGGCGTTGAATGCGAACCATATTTATCGACCGACTACAAAGTGGCCGAAGCTTATGCCGAAGATGTGCTTAAAGGCGCCGAACTACTTCGTTTAGCCGCAGGGGCCACCAAGTGTCTAATTGCCATCAAGGTACATAAAGACGCGATGAAAAACGCGATTAATGCTCACATTGGTCAATATTCAGCAATCAAACTAGTTGAAGTCCAAGATGCCTATCCGATGGGCTGGGAACGAACGCTTGTTAAAAAATTGACTGGAAAAAACTATGATAAATTCCCATCGGAAGCCGGCATCATCGTCAATAATTTGACGACGGCTTACGCTTGCGCCCGGTCACTTCTTTTTGGCGAACCGTTGACGCATCGAATCATGACGCTTTCAGGCAATGGCTTGAACGCCAACACGAATGTCTTGGTGCCAATTTATACACCCATCGACGTAATCGTTAATGCCATGGGGGGCTACGCCGCTGAAGAAGTGACGGCATTTGCCGGTGGTCCAATGAGTTCCAAGGCGATAACCGATGATACCTTTGTCGTGCAACCGGCGATGGGTGCTTATACCGTATTATTGCCCACAAAACATCACGAGATTGCTTGCCTGCGCTGCGGTGCTTGCACGGCCGCTTGTCCGGCCAACATTCAGCCAATCGAAATTAAATTGGCGCTCGATGGCGATAACGTTGACCGCTTGTTGAAACTAGACGTCAATCGTTGCGTTGAATGCGGTCTTTGTTCCTATGTGTGCCCTTCGGGCATCGAAGTGACGGAAGCCGTCAGAAAAGCTAAAGTCAAAGTGCGCATCGCCCAAGCCAAAGCGGCGTTCGCCGCCAAGAAGTGAGGTGCCTATGAAATTCATCGTCACGCCCGGACCGTTCCAACGCGGCAAACATAAAACAGCGATTGTCATGCGCGATTTAATGATTGCGCTTGTCATCGTATGGGCTGCCTCGATTATCTATAACTTTACGATTGCCCCCGCTTATGGAATCAAAGCCATCTTGATGGGTGTCGTGGCCATGGCGGTCACACTATTGTGCGACGTTCTTGTCAGCGCGATTCGCTACAAACCTGATAAAGGTCCATTTGCGAAAGTGTTGCTTAAAGACGTTTTCCAAAACTTCAGTTTGGTGACAGCGCTCATATTTGCGCTGACATTGCCAATCGGCACTCCTTATTTCGTGCTCATCGTCGGAAGCATTTTTGGAACATTAATCGTCAAATACGCTTTTGGCGGATTTGGTCATAATATTTTTAATCCGGCCGCTTTTGCCCGCATTTTCGTCGCCCTAACGTTTGCAAGTTCACTTACGCCACATTTGGGAGATGCTTCCATCGTTCCGACGCTAAGCGCTGGCGCGACTATTACAACAGCCTTTTCTTCATCGGGGAGCGCCATTGGCTTAAAATGGCTGACCGACTCCCTATCGGGGTTGAATGTTAATATGGGTCAATTATGGCTCGGGTTTTATTCGGGTGCCCTAGGCGAGCCATTCGCTTTATTAATTCTATTATTAGGAATCGGGCTCGCCGCTCGGCGCGCCTTAAATTGGCGCACGCCTGTATTTTATCTTGGCACTGTTGCCTTGACGGCAATCGTGATTGCCCTATTCGCAAATCTTAATCCGCTTGATTATGCCTTGATTCATCTGGGAATGGGCGGTCTTATGTTTGGGGCGGTCTTTATGTTGACCGATCCCGTTTCCTCACCAACCTCACCATTTGGTAAAGCATTGATCGGCGTGATTGCCGGGTTAATGACGGTACTCATTCGAATCCAAGGCAACTTGCCAGAGGGCGTCGTCTTCGCGATTGCCATCGCTAATGTCGTATCGCCACTGATCGATCGTTACGCTTTTGCGATGACCAACAAACATCTCGACAAGAAGTGGGCGATGATTGGTAGTTTGCTATTCGTCTCAATGGCGCTTAACGGGACGATTGCTTTTGTTCGCGTCAAAGGACAAGTCGATCCTTCATCATCAAGCTCGGAACCACCTCTCATCGAACCGTTCAAAGTGCTTTCAGGCAGCGCTGAGAGCGCCGCTTGCGACGACTATTGCTCGGTGCAAACGCAGGAAGTCAATGTCAATCTTGACGAAGCGTTTAATATTTTATCAATTGAACTACTTACCGCTTCAACAACCGGCGGAGTTTACCAAACTAATTGGGATACTGCTGAAGCCGATATTCTTGCTTATTACGCTTCGCTGTCCATCGAAGAGATTCAAGCTTTGGATGAAGCGGCGCTTCCTGACGATGCTTTCGCCGTCGGTGTAACCATAAGTGGCCAGCGACTGCTATTAGCAATTCAAGATGCACTCAAATATGTGGAAGTGTACACCGGATCAGCCACAAGCAACGCTTATCCCGATCATTATGACGACCAAACCACGGAAGTGACCGTTTACGTCATCGACGGCGTCATCGAGTCCATCGCGTTGGGAGGCACCGTGACCACGGGCGGCACTTATGCCACTCGTTGGGAAGCTGCCTACCCCGCCGTCTTTGATTACTACGTCGGCATGAGCGTCACCGAATTTTTAGCCTTGGGCGCGTTCCCAGCGGCCACCGATGCCTTCGTGATTGGACTAACTTACACGGCTGAACGCATCTACGATGCCATGATTGATGCCTTAAGCACGTATGGAGGTTAATTATGGATAAATCAATTAAATTACCAATTTTTCTTGGCTCGGTGTGCTTAATCGCCTCCGCAGCTTTGGCTGGTGTTAACGCCATTACGGCACCGATTATCAGTGCCCGCGAAGAAGCGGCGCGCATGAGCGGATATTTGTCCGTTTTAGGATTAGAATCGGGCGAAGGTTACACGATGTCGGATGTCTTAACCTCACAAGGAGATTTAGCCTCGAAGGGCATTACCGATTATGTGTATTTCCTTGATAACGATGATGATTCGCTGTTTGGCGCCGTCTATAACGCCACCGTCAGCGGGTGGGAACCAAACATCAAATTCCAAGTCGGCATTTCTGATGGCAAATTCAGCGGCTACAACAGCATTTCCCATAATGAAACGGCATCGATTGGTGGCGTCTTCATTTCCAACCTCAGTGATATGATTGAAGGAGTTGCTTGCGACGACGCCGATGCCCTCAATGATGCGATTAACGCCTACATTAGCGGCAACATCGCCGGAGCGACGGCCAATTACTCGGGCGTGACTCGCAATGGCATCACGCGAGCGCTAGTCGCAGCCGGCGCTCACTATTTGACATTGGAGGCTAGTTTATGAAAAAACTGAACATTGTTTTAGAAGGGATCGTCAAAAACAACACGACATTTGTCGCTTTGTTGGGGTTGTGCTCGATTCTAGCCGTATCGTCGAATCTTTCAGATGCGTTTGGCATGGGCATGGCCGTCATTTTGGTATTAATACTTACGAACCTGATTATTTCGCTGATTCGCAAAATCACACCCAATGATATCCGGATTCCGGTATTTATCGTCATTATCGCCTCGGTCGTCACCATCATCCAAATGTTGATGCAGGCGTTTACGCCTGATTTAGCGCTTTCCCTTGGGGTTTATCTACCTTTGATTGTTGTTAATTGCATCATCATGGCGCGTGCCGAAGTTTTCGCAAGCAAAAACAATCCGCTTGATTCGCTCCTCGACGCCGTTGGTAGTGGCATTGGATATTTCCTATCGATTGTCGCTTTGGCAGCGCTACGCGAACTGTTAGGAACTGGCGGCATCTCGTTTACGAATCCGTTTACTAACTTGGAAGTGTTTAATTTGTCGCTTTTCCCGCAATATCGGATCGGATTGTTTGTGCAGCCGGCTGGCGCTTTCTTGATGCTGGGCATCATGTTGGCCGTCATCAACGCCATTCAAATTGGTAAAACCAATCGCCAGAACAAATCCAGCGGTGCCGCCGTGAAGAAAGCGTAAGGAGAGCAACATATGGAACTTGTCACATTAATTATCTCCGCCATCTTCGTATCGAACATCGTCTTAGTGCGATTTCTTGGCATTTGCCCGTTTTTAGGCGTTTCAAAGAAAACGAGTAACGCCATTGGCATGGGACTGGCGGCGACATTCGTCGTCTTCTTTTCCTCACTGCTTTCGTTTGGTTTATACCACCTAGTGCTCAAGCCACTCAATCTTGAATATTTGGCACTCCTTTCATTTATTCTGATTATTGCCTCGTTCGTGCAGTTCGTGGAAATGTTTTTCAAGAAATTCGTACCCGTGTTATATAAAGCGCTTGGCATTTATTTGCCGCTGATTACGACTAACTGCGTCGTGCTCGGCGTCGCCCTCGATAACATCAATAATGGATTTACATTTTTAGAAATGATTGCTTACTCGATTTCCGTTCCCATCGGCTTTACGATCGTGCTTGTCGTTTTCTCCGTCATGCGCGAACGGCTTGATTCGCTTAACAAGGTACCAGCACCGTTTAAGGGTACAGCCATCGCCTTGATTACTACGGCCTTATTGGCGTTGGCGTTTACGGGCTTTGCGGGGTTAGTGTAATGCCGACATGGGTTTCGCCGCTAGTCGGCATTGGCGTGATGACACTACTCGTCGTCGCCTTTATCATTAGCTATAAATTAAATAAAAAAACACCCGTGCCCAAAGGGTGCGAGGATTTAACGTCTGATTGCGATGGTTGTGCCATCTCTTCGTGCACGCTTCATGCGCAAAGCAAAGACAAAGTGGAGGTCATCTAATCTATGCCTTGGTATTTTCAAGTTTTAATCGCTTCTGGGGTGATGCTAGGCATCGGGTCGTTACTCGGTCTTGGTTTAGCTATCGCTAGCGTCAAATTAGCGGTCAAAGTCGATCCGCGCTATGAAGCCGTCATCAACATGCTGCCGGGTCTTAACTGTGGCGTATGTGGCCACCCTGGTTGCGCTGGGATGACTGAGGCGCTCCTTAACGGAACGCAAAAAACGGTGTCTGCCTGTAAACCGAGCAAACCGGCCCAACGCGAACAAATCCGCGATTACATCAATAGCACGCCTGGTCCCGATGGCAAGGTGCTGAAAGTCGACATCTAATCGAATTGACCTAGGCCACTAGGTCTTTTTTGTCCATGAAACGAAAAATAGCATTATTCAAAAACACATACGACGTTTACATCTTCAATTTTTTGGTGTTGCTGACTTCGCTGATTTTAGTATGGACCAACGTTTTCAACCAACCTCAAGGCGTGCTCGTCGTTGGTGTTTATGTCGAAGCCGAACGCATCGATCAACTACTACTTTACGAAGAAACAACGAAAGTATATCTAAAAGAAGACTATCCGATTTTTCTAGGCGATATCACCTTAGAAATCGACAATGGTCGCGTCCGCGTCGAAAAGGAAACATCGCCACTTCATTATTGTTCAATTCAAGGCTGGGTATCGAGTCCCGGATTGCCGATTATTTGCGCACCTAATTACTTCATGGCGGTGATTGAAGAGGCGGTGATTGACGCATGAGCGGGATTAGCGTACGTAAAATGACGCGCTTGGCCATTCTTTTGGCGTTAGGCGTCATTTTGAATTACATGGAGCATGTGCTGCTACCGACGGCGTTTATCGCCCCAGGGGTCAAGTTGGGACTCGCAAACACGGTTGGTTTAATTGTGTTATATTTCTTCGGCGTTGGAGAATTTATGGCGATTGGGTTGCTTCGCATTGTTTTGACCTCGCTATTCACGGGCTTTGGCTTCAACTTTTTCATTGCATTATCGGGTTGGGGACTAGCGACGATTTTCGTAGTAATCTTATACTATTTTCAAAAATTTTCGATGTTCGGACTATCGATGGCCGCGGCTGTCGCTCACGGTATCGGACAAGTTGTCATGGTTTCAATTTTGTATGAATCGGTTTATATGCTCAACTATTTGCCCGTGCTGACGATTACGGGCATCATCAGCGGTTTGTTGATTGCGCTTATTGCCAAGGAAGCGTTGCGTCGTATTGACGCCGTTCCTTATGTGGAGCCATAGGCGATGAAACGATTTTTAGATTTCATCAAACAAAGCTTCAATACTTTGAAAGCGATATTGAATCCACGTGAATGGACAATCACAATCGTGAGTGTCATTTTATCAACCACGATTGCCACATCGGTGTTTTGGCTTGACAAAGACGATCCTAACGCCCAAATGCCGTTTGAATCAATCGGTTATTCACTCAAAGTCAAAACCGAAACCGGTGTCAATCAGTTGCCATTTCATACTTATTACCAATTGTTTTATGAGAAGGTCAATTCGGTTGACGAAAGAGCAAGCGCACGGCAAATTTTTGAACAAATGGTGCCTCCGCTTCATAAAGTCAGCGATCGCTCGAATCGCTATTTGCTTGATGATGATGACCCCTCACTTGGTCGCATCACCACGATTCGCGATGTCAACGAATCGCTGGGCAGCGGACAATGGATTGAAGTGCCCGAGCCGTTATATGAATTACTCCAAATTGGAAAACAACTAACGATTGCCACCGATTCCAATTTCAACATGTTCATCGGCAAACCTGCTGATTACTGGAAAGATTTAATCGAAGATGACGCTTTTTCTTATGATTATGAGCTGCTCGATCCCTATTACAATGCCAGTGAACGCGCTTATTTAGAAACAATCATGTCTTACGTTCCAATCACCGAAGCCGAAGTGGAAGCAACTTTAGAGTTAAAAACCGAGGCCGAACGCTATTACGCGAAACTTAATTCATTTAATGGGGCACTAGTCGGCGATATGGAATTGACGATGGGCGGCCTTGCTAAGGGTTATGCCAACGATGTGATTAGCGCCACCTTGGCCGAACAAGAGCTAGTTCGTGGTTTTATCAATGGGGGTCAAAGTTCGATTTCAACGCTAGGAAATCGTTATGGAAACATTGCCTGGCCGCTAACGATGGCTTCACCTCTATATGGCACTTCCAGTTCGTTTACGATTAGCCGGCGAGGACGCTTCTCGGTTTCGACTTCGGGGGGATATGAGGGCAAACCAATCATGATCGATGAACAGGTTGTTTGGCGCCATCACATCATCGATCCATGGACCGGCTATCCTTCGAGCGAATCATTGCTCGTTAATGTGATGTCGCAAGACTTGTCATCAGCCACCCTGGACGCGTTATCGACGGCTTTGATGAATTTGACAATCGCGGAAGGTATGGCTTTGCGCGATACATTCATTGCCAATGGCCAAGAGCTTGAGATTGCATGGGTGGAAATAACCGCCACCTCGAAATTGAACATTTCGTATTCGCGCGGGTTTGATCCATTCATGCAAAAAAACCCTGAAAACTTTTACAACATCATTGATTGATTTTCATAAAAGCGTTTTCATGCAAAATTATCATTGCATTATTATTTATAAATAATACAATAGTAACTGTTGAGAATTATTCTTTAAAAGGAGGATAAAATTTAAATGAATAAAGGACTCAAATTGATTTTCCCAGCAGCGTTGGCCTTGGTTGGATTGGCCGCCTGCGGATCATCCGAAGCCCCAGCGACCGTGACTTTGAAAGCGGCCCATGGCTATTATGCTTCCTACGCGGTCAAAGCGGCGTCATCACGCGCTCCGCAACTCGTCCAAACCGACATCACCTACGTCGGCGTCTTACTTGAAGACGATGGCACGATTCTCGATTTGAAAGTCGATGTCATGCAAACCAAGGCCACTGGCGTTGATGCCACGAATACCGAGCTGTTGGCCGCCAGTTTGTTCACCGACACCGAAGACACCAAGACCAAATGGGATTTACTCGGTGCTTACGGTATGAAAAACGCTTCTCCGATTAGCAAAGAATGGTACGAACAAGCTTATGCCCTCGAACAATATGCGACGGGCAAAGATGTCACCACTTTGATTGCTGATCTTCAAGGCGTCGGTGAAGAAGAAGTGTTCCAAGCTGACATCACGATGCACGTCGATGCGTTTGGCAATGCACTTGAAGTCGCCTTGCTCGAAAACAACTTCCGTGAATTTGATGTACTTGAATCCGAAGTTGCCAATCTTAAATTAGGTATTGGCATGTCCAGTTCCCAAGATGCGAAACGGACCAACATTAACATTGGCACCGCCGTGTTCAACGATGCGACCGTCGTCGCCGCTGAAATCGACGTCATCCAAGTTCCATACACGATTACCGCCGTTGGCGATCCCGTCGTTTATGAAGTTGGCATCGATGCCACCCGCGCTCAAGTCGATACCACCAATGGAATCATCAAATCAAAAGTGACACTCGAAGATGCCTATGGCATGGCTGGCGCCTCGCCAATCGGTGTTGAATACTATGTCCAAGCACAATCGCTTGAAACCTACCTCATCGGCAAGACGTTTGCCGTTGCCTTCGCTGAATCAGCTTTAGAAGACGATCCATCACATGGTTCCGTCCTCGCTGATGGCGCAACGATTGGCGTCACCGTTGGTATTGGCGACTACATCGCCATCTGGGAAGAAGCTGCCACCATTTCCGAAGGCCGCGTCTTACCAACCGTTTAATCGCTAGATTATCGATAGTTTAAGTCCAGAGTTCGCTCTGGACTTTTTCTTTTCATGTCATACGATATTTTGATATTTAAAACCCAATGCGGTTTTGATATTATTACTACGATACTGATTTAGGAGTGTAGTTAAACGGTATAACAGCGGTCTCCAAAACCGTTATTGGGGGTTCGATTCCCTCCACTCCTGCCATTATCATCACTAAGGCTCGAATTTATATTCGGGCTTTTTTCTTTTTATGGCCGTTGTAGTGAATTTTGGAATTATATTCATATATTTAATTGCATTAAGGGGAATAGAAACACTTAATATAAAAAACCTTTGTAATATATTTGCTCTTTAAGAGCGGTTTAACTTAAGATTAAAGATATGAATTCCTTAGAAAGGGTCGATTGAAAACATCGGGCATGTTCACCAATCGAGAAAGGAATAAGATATGAGATTTCTCTTAAGATTAGTTATGACTTTGGTCGGTATTGCTGGATTTTTCGTAATGTTAGCCGGAGGCGCCCTATGGGCTTATGGGCAATATGGCACCCCGCTAGTGGCCTCACAGCTTGAAATCGCCGAAACTGATATTGAAGACGCACTGGAGGATGAGTATCCAGGCGCTGAGGTCACCGTCGATTTCGAGGAAGTCTACTATCGCTTCGAAGGAACGTCGTTTTATGTCGCCTTCAAAGTTCATGCGATTGCTGAAGTCGGAGATACCGAAGTTGCAAACGAAACAACTTATGCCGCGCTTGATCTAGTCGGGATGATCACCGGCGAAGCCGATTTTGAAATGTATGAAGAAAGCGAATGGACCGCGGTTGCCGATCAATATAAGGAAGCACCATCGCTCGTGTTTGACGGTGAAGAAGCGATGTCAACGGGGATCACGGTTGGTATTGTCGGTGCGGCAGCATTCGTGGGAAGCATCATTATCAAAGCGGTCTTCTTAAGAAGGAAACTTACTTAGTTATCAATTAAAAATAGTTTTCAATAAATACCAATAAATTTCACGAGACTCTCTTTTCCCTATAGACCATGCATCGCTTGTTAGATTGTTTGTCATTGGTCATAAATTTGCATATGCATTTATTTACTCTTTCGACATACTAAAATCATTAATTAAGTTCGTGTTATTTGCCATCGAATAGTTTGTAAATACCACGCAAATATGAACGATTGTTCAGGTTCGCTTAAAAATAGCATTGATATCATCATTTTAACCTCGCTATAATAGATACAATGACAGTTCGAAAGGACAATATTTATGAGTAATCTTGACGTTATTTTTTTCGTGTTGGTGCTTTTTGCCTGTGTGATTACGCTCGCTTACGTCTTCGTGATCTTCCGAAAAATCACGAAACTAAAAGTCGTTCACGCCGATGTCGATGATATCGCCGGTCACATTCGCAAAGGGGCGATTACTTTCCTCAAACGTGAATTCATGGTCATTATTCCCTTTATCGTCATTGTTGCCGGGGTATTGGTCGCCCTCGGCTTCATCCCAATTTTCCATGGGGCTGAAGGAGTTGGATGGGAATCGGCTATTTGCTTCTTAATCGGTGCGTTATTTTCGGGTTTAGCCGGTCTCATCGGCATGATGGCGGCGACCAAAGCCAATGCCCGTACAACCGACGCGGCGATTAATAAAGGTATGAGTGGTGCCCTAAAAATGGCCTTTTCAGGTGGATCCGTACTCGGACTGACGGTGTCAGGCTTAGGATTGCTAGGGTTAACAGGATTATTGTTCCTGTCTTATTATGTGTTTATCGCTTTGGGCGATACGCAGCTCGAAGCGCTTAAAGCGGCCACGCATGTCGTGACTGGTTATGGTCTTGGCTGTTCAATGATTGCCCTATTTGGTCGTGTTGGTGGCGGTATCTACACAAAAGCGGCTGACGTCGGGGCTGATATTGTCGGCAAAGTCGAAGCTAATATTCCCGAAGACGATCCGCGCAACCCCGCTACTATCGCCGATAACGTTGGCGATAATGTCGGCGATATCGCCGGTATGGGCAGCGATTTGACGGAATCATTCGTCGGCTCGATTATCTCGGCAATAACATTGGCGAGCATTTATGTCACACACGATGCCGTACTCGATATGCTAAACAATGTGTCCTGGGTCGTTTTCCCACTTCTAATCGCCGGTGCCGGTGCTCTTGGCGCGGTCTTGGCGACTTTCATCGTCCGGTCGCGTGAATGGAAGAATCCGCAAAAGACACTGACGATTTCCACTTACATTGCAACACTTACCGTTTTCATCGCTTCGATTTTCCTCAGTATATTCTATTTAAAAGAACCACGCGCGATGGTTGCCATCGGCGCTGGTCTCGCTTGTGGCATCGGTGTCGGGTGGGTGGCCGAATATTACACCTCATCCGATTATAAACACGTCAAAGACATCGTTGAAGAATCGCAAACTGGCCATGCGACGAATATCATCGCCGGTTTGGGCATTGGTATGAAATCAACGGCCTTAACGATATTAATACTCGTCGCCGGCATCATCGTTTCATATTTAGTGATGGGTGGTCCGACCGGTTTTGGTAACTATGGTATCGCTTTGGGCGCAGTTGGCATGCTCTCGACCGTAGGTATTACCGTTAGTGTCGATGGCTATGGACCAATCAGCGACAATGCTGGTGGTATTGCCCAAATGGCAGAGCTAGAACCGAAAGTACGCAAGATTACCGATAAGCTTGATAGCGTTGGCAATACCACAGCGGCTATCGGCAAGGGCTTTTGCATCGGCAGTGCCACATTGACATCACTAGCGCTAGTCATTTCATTTGGACAGGCGACAGGATTGACCCCTGACAAGTTTTCACTGATGGAGCCACGCGTTATTATCGGTGTGCTCATCGGTGGCATGTTGCCATTCCTTTTCTCGGCAATGGTCATCGGTTCGGTCGGCCGGGCTGCCAACAAGATGGTCGTCGAAATTCGGCAACAATTCCGTAACGATCCTTCGATTCTTGAAGGGAAAACCATGCCAAACTATGAAAAGTGCATTGATATTTCTACTAAGGCTTCACTAAAAGAAATGGTCTTACCAGGTGTTTTAGCTGTCGTATCACCGATTTCGGCGGGATTGATTCTTGGTTCGGAAGGACTTGGAGGCTTATTAATCGGTGGTCTTGTCAGCGCGATTATGTTAGCGGTGTTCATGGCTAATGCCGGTGGAGCGTGGGATAACGCTAAAAAATTAATTGAAGAAGGCGAATTTGGTGGCAAAGGCAGTGAAACGCACAAGGCATCGGTCACTGGTGATACTGTTGGCGATCCGCTTAAAGACACCGCCGGACCAGCCATGGACATTCTCATCAAACTGATGTCGATCATTTCCCTGATTATTGCCCCAGTGCTCGAACAAGTGCCGTCGCTTTGGGACATCATCGCCGCGTCTTTATAATATCTTTACAATTACGATAAACAAAGGCTCTCTGAGGTTGAGAGCCTTTTTACTAATCGTTATAATATAATGATGAACATGATATACCTTGATTATGCGGCAACGACCCCGGTCCACCCTCTCGTATTAACCGCTTTTAAGCGCGCGGCGATTAAATATCCCGGCAATCCCAATTCGGGACATTGTTTGGGTTTATCCGCTGCCAAAGCCATCGAAAAATCGCTGAAGCGGATGCGTTTGGCACTTGGATTGCCTAAAGAATATGAGCTAACACCAACTAGCGGAGCTAGCGAATCCAACAATCTAGCGCTTAAAGGCATTGCTTTCAAAATTGGCAATCAAGGAAAAACGATTATTACTACGGCATTCGAACATTCGTCGACGACGGCATCGGCTAATTACCTCGCCAAACTTGGATACAATATTCAAATCGCTCCTTGCGACGCTTGGGGCCGCGTTGACGTCGTGGCTTTGGAGACGATGATTAATCAAGAAACGATTTTGGTATCAATTGGATCAATCAATTCTGAAATCGGTATTCGCCAACCGATTGAGCAAATCAAGAAAATGTTAAGAAAACACCCGCATGTTATTTTCCACGTGGATGCTACCCAATCGCTTGGTAAAGAAGCGATTGACTTAAACGGCATCGATCTGATTAGTTTGACCGCACACAAAATTTTTGGCATCAAAGGCGTCGGTTTGCTTATCGCTCATGAAAGAACGCAACTCGTTCCTTTAATCCACGGCGGTCATTCAACGACGAAAGCACGGCGTGGCACTCCAGCGACAGAACTAGTTTTATCGATGGAGAAAGCGTTACGATTAGCATTAGCAAACCTCGATGACAATTATCGACATGTAGAAAATATTAATCATTATGTACGGCGCCGACTACAAGCGATTCCAGACGTGATTATCAATAGCACGGAGGCCGATCTCCCACATATCCTCAATTTCAGTTTGGCGGGCAAGACATCGCGCGCAGCCGTCAATTTTTTCTCGGATCATGGAATCTGCATATCTAACCACACGGCTTGCGAAAGCGAAATTGACTTGTCTTCGGCAGTGTTTGCCCTGACGCATGACCAACAACGTGCTATCAGCAGCGTGCGTTTAAGTTTCTCATATTTGACGACTAATGCCGAAATCGATCGTTTCATCGAAACGATTAACGAGTATTTGTCATGAAAAAAATTTTGTTAATCACTGCGGTGTGGTGTCCGAGTTGCTTGATTATGCGTCCCCGTTATCAAACGCTGACACGCGATTTTGATAACTTTTCGATTGAGGAAATCGATTTTGACGAAAATCCCTCACTGATAAAACAGCATCACATCGGCCATGTATTGCCTACCGCGATCATCTTTGACGAAACTGGCCAAGAACGTACGCGTTTGATTGGCGAAGTGCCCATGAAAAAATTATTGGAGACGTTTCGTTCACTATGAAGTGGAATAAGTTGTTTGCCACCGCATTATCATTACTGGTAGGCGCCGGCCTACTTTTTTCTAGCCCGAGTGACAAGGTGGAGATTGTCGAAGCGGAAACGGTAGCGTTCGATGTCAATGTGTATTATTTCACGACGCCTGGTTGCGGACATTGCGCTGCCTTGAAAGATTACATGAATGATAAACAGGATACGATGAGCAACTTAACGTTGACGGAATTCGATATTAGCGAAGCCCAGTATTTATCGTTACTAGAAGAAACGGCCTATGTTTTCTCCGAATCCAATGTTGCCGTTCCTTTTACGGTCATCGGTGGCAAGCACTATGTCGGTTTCAATGAGACGATCAAGGCGTCAATTGGTCGTTTGCTTATTCGTTATTCCCAACAAGCACAAATCGACATCATGGCCAAAATAATAGCGGATGAGCCCGTGTTGGCGACTGATTTCGACACAACATCGGATTTTGAATATGAGCTTCCCCTAATCGGCACGGTCGATGTTCGTGATGTCTCGCTTGGATTAATTGCCATCGCCCTTGGTTTTCTCGATGGCATCAACCCATGTGCCATGTGGGTGTTGCTGTTTTTGATTTCGCTCGTGCTCGGTTCGCATGATAAAAAAAGAATTTGGGCGATAGGCGGCGTATTCCTGCTTACTTCAGGGGTGTTTTATTTTATTATGATGATGGCTTGGCTTCAAACGATTCAATTGCTTATTGCCAAGGTGTATTTTCAAATTATCATCGGCATCTTTGCCCTGTTAGCGGGAGCATATAATCTGTATTCATTCACGAAGGCGCAAATAAAAAAAGAAGATGGCTGCGAAATTACAAGCGTGACGACCAAGCAAAAAATCGCGGCCCGCGTCAAAAAGATCGCCGCCATCTCATCGTTGCCGCTGGCCCTCCTTGGCGTCGCTGGATTGGCGATTATCGTCAATTCCATTGAATTAGCCTGTTCAACGGGTTTGCCGCTGGTATTCACACAAATATTAGCCTTGAATGGTTATGTCGGGGTGGCCTCGATTGGCTATATTCTTCTTTACATTCTTTTCTTCCTAATCGATGATTTACTGATTTTTGGTATCGCCGTAGTGACTCTTAAAGTCAGCCCACTATCGACAAAGCTTGGAAAATACGCTCATTTAATCGGAGGAATCATTATGGCCCTGATTGGTTTATTAATGATTTTTGCCCCACAGATATTAATGTTTTCATTCTTTTAAGGAGATGTCATGAAGCGGATTGCCATTATCGGAGCGGGCGCGTGTGGGCTGTGGACTGCCTTAGCGTTAGCAAAAAGCAAACAACGATTTTCCATTGATATTTTTGAGCGATTCGATAACGTCGGCAAGAAAATTGCCATGAGCGGGAACAGTCGCGGCAACCTCGGAAACACTAATGTCCGACCCCAAGCTTACAACAATCCAATATTCGTCGCGTCATTGATTGGCAAGTACGACGCTGATTGGTCAATCGACGCATTCGAATCATTTGGTGTGAAAGTGTTGAGTGATGAAGCTGGACGCTTATATCCGATTTCCGAACATGCAAAGTCGATTGTCATGCAATTGAAGTCGATATTGAACACATCAAAAGTCCAAATCCATGAAAATCATCCGATTGCCAACATCGATCATGATGCCACCATGAATACTTACATAATCGAGGGAAGAACCTATGATCAGGTCGTCATCGCGACTGGTTCTAACGCCGGCCTTGGTCCTACCATCAGCCCTAGTTCCATCCCGACGATTAATCATCAGGTGCGCTTAAACGAAACAAGACGGTTTCCGGCTTTATGCGCCATCGGCGTGACCGGTGATATCCGGTTGTTAGAAAACATTCGTGTCAAAGCCAAATTAACCTTGATGCTTGGCAACCACGAATATGGTGCTAAAGGAGAAGTGCAGTTTATTCATAATGCCATCTCGGGTATCGCCGCCTTCGTATTATCAAGCTATATCGCTCGATCCATGGTAGCTCATGGGAAATTAGAAAATCCAAGCCTATTAATACTTGATTTACTACCGACGTTATCATATAGACAACTCCGCGCGTATTTAGCTAAACATGTAGATGAGACAACATTTGATCGCCATTCATTGACGGGATTATTCCATCAAAACGTAAGTGCTTGGCTCTATGCCCGTTACCGCGAAGGACGACCAGCGGGATTTAACACTGATGCGATGGTGGAGTTAATCAAACACGTTGCCTTCAATATTGACATCAATTACATGCCGCGTAACAATCAAGTGCTAGCAGGTGGCGTCGCCACTTACCAAGTGAATAGTGACACGCTCGAGTGCTACGATTTGCCCAATTTATACATCGGGGGCGAGGCGCTTGACATCGATGGATTATGCGGCGGCTACAATCTTCATTATGCGTTCGCCTGTGGCGAAGCAATCGCGAGTGTGATTATTAAGAAAGCGAGTCAATAATATGAAAAAACTGACTATTGCCATCATTGCCCACGACCACAAAAAAGACGAGATGATCGCCTGGTGCCGAAAAAATCTGCCATCGTTACAAAAACATAACCTAGTTGGTACGGGGACGACCGCGCGCCTTGTAAGTGAAGCAACGGGGCTAACCGTTCAAGCATTTTTAAGTGGCCCGCTTGGCGGTGATCAACAAATTGGCGCGGCCATCGCCACCGGTCAAATTGATCTCGTCATCTTCTTGGCTGATCCGCTGACCGCGCAACCGCACGATCCCGATGTCAAGGCGTTGCTACGAATCGCCGCTGTGTATAACATTCCGATGGCCAACAACATTGCGACGGCCGACTTAATCATCAAATCAGCGCTACTTGGTTAATATGAAAACGATTCTTGAGTTAATTGACGATCAGTATCCGTTAGACGCAATCACCCATACACGCCTGATTTCCCGTGGCGTGCTAATAAACGATAAACACGAAGTCGCCCTTACTAAAATTCTTGACGACGATAAATTTGGCCATCGCGATTATTATGAACTGCCTGGTGGAGGCGTAACCGATGGTGAACACCCCGAACAAGCATTGATTCGTGAACTCGAAGAGGAAGTCGGCTACACATCACTTATTGTCGACGAGATTGGAGAAGTGTCCGATTATTACAATCTGATCGGTCGACACAATCGCAATTTTTACTATTTGGCCCGGGTACTGACCTACGTCGGACAACGATTAGAAGACAAAGAAATCGGTCGAATTGAAAAAATCGTTTGGGTGCCGATTGATGAGGCGATTGCTTTATATGAAAAGATGGACACAAAGATGATCAGCGGTCTGGTGCGGCGCCGCGAACTACCGATATTGTTACTCGCGCGAGAAATGCTCACCAAGGGTTGATTTGACTTTACATCGCCAGCATTTATCGCTAATATATTTAAGCACGTGGCGAATGTGGTGAAGGGGTTAACACACCTGGCTGTGAACCAGGCACGCGTGGGTTCAAGTCCCATCATTCGCCCCAATGAAGCGACAAACGACCTTCGGGTCGTTTTTTCATTGGGGCGAATTTTGGGACGCGCAATTTGGCAAATCGCGATCTATTAAAACAAATAACATACATGGCAGTAAGTACCGGAAAATCAATCAAACGCATAATCATCGAAATCATGCGTTAAAATCTAGTCACAGAACATTGATTATGACATCATCGACGGGTGCGCAACGACTAATAAAAAATGGACGCTACATCCATTAGTAATCGTTAATACAAATCGTGATATTTCATTTTCAAATCAAGGAACTCGTCAAGCTCTAATAAAACGTGAAACAATTCAGCGCGATTTTCAAACGATGTTCGATCAGCGGGAAGTGGTGAATTTTTGAAATGTTCCAACAATTTTTGCAGTTCTTCCCGTAATCCTTTGGCGTTATTGGAAGTACCGATTCTTCCCTTGAATTGCTTCAAGTAATTGATGATGATTGTTTTTTCGGGAATGGGAGCAACATTTTCGAGGATGGGAGCGATTCGTTCAAGCACGATTAATTGGCCGCGCCGCATTTTGATGTAATCTTCGCGCTGCGATGTCTGGACGAAATAATGGTTTTCGAGGTCCAAGAAAAGTTTGTCTTTGACATCTTTGATCATCTTTTTGACATGTTCAAAATGAACTGGTTCGCCCGTGGCGATGTCTTGAACGAGTTTGTCGATGGTAAAATCAATCGCTTGAATCGATTTATTGATTTCGCTATCGGACCGTGGATTAAATAAATTAAAAATGAAGGCAACGACGATGCCAATCAGAAGCACATAGATGGCATTAAAAGCGAACATCAAGTCTTGCTCAAAGTATATCTGTGAGATTAATACCAAGGCGATGACGATGCCGTCTTTGAGACGTAGCAGGAAACTAACTGGAACCAGCACGGCAACAAAAATAATTAGTACCCAAAAATTATAGCCAAGTAGAAAGAACAGCAAGCTGGCAAGACCAACCGCCAATAACGAATCAAGCAACCAGACTATTGCGGCTTGGAGCGAACGCCTTCTGGTCAAATCAAGTCCAATGACGGCGATAACCCCCGCGGTGTACGTATATTCAAGTCGTAGCAGTTCCGCGAGCAAGATGGCGACGACGAAACCGACGATCATCTTCGTGGCAATAATCATTCTCGATTTTAGGCATAAGTGGGATTTAAATAATTCTTTGAGCATCGCAGCACCTACTATAATCTTATCGTAATGGTCACGAACTTGGGCAAAATATCCAATTTCGCAATTTTGTATGATAACATATTGAAAAGGTTTTATATGGAAATACTTATCAAAAACGCAAGAATACTTACCATGCGGGATCATGAAGCTCTTTTTACTGGCGATATTGTCGTAACCGACGATCGGATAACTTACGTTGGTCCTTCAATAAATCACAACACCGAGTTCGATCGTATTATCGATGCCGATGGAAACGTCGTCATGCCGGGATTCAAAAACGCCCATACGCACTCACCAATGACATTTCTGCGCAGTTCCGCCGATGATTTGCCGCTTCGTGCATGGCTTTACGACGCCGTGTTTCCACTAGAAGCCAAGCTAACTCCCGAAGACATCTATATTCTCTCAAAAGTGGCGTTTGCCGAATATTTGACTAGCGGCATCACCGCCGACTTTGACATGTATTACTATCCTGATCAAGTTGCGCGAGCCTCAATCGATTTTGGGTTTCGCACGGTTTGTCTTGGGACCGTCAGTAGCTTTAAAGAATCGGTGTTACTGATGAAAGAACATTATCACCTCATCAATAATATGCACCCGCTTGTTTCATATCGGCTTGGCTTTCATGCCGAATATACGACGAGCGAAGATATTCTCATTAAATTAGCGAAGGCTGCCCATGAATTAAAAACACCGATATTCACTCACATAAGCGAAACGGCCCTAGAAGTCAAAGGTTGCATCGAACGGCATGGATTAACGCCTCCACAATACTTTGAGAAACTCGGGTTATTCGATTACGGTGGTGGCGGATTCCACTGCGTCCATCTGACGAATGATGACATCGAATTATTCAAACGGCGCGGTCTATATGCTGTGACCTGCCCTGGTTCCAACACCAAGTTAGGCAGCGGCATCGCTCCGATTCAAACGATGCTTGATCAGGGCATAAACTTAGCAATCGGCACCGATGGTCCCGCTAGTAACAACTGCCTCGATATGTTCAAGGAAATGACACTGACGTTTGCGCTACAAAAAACAGCGCTGGCATCAGCTACAGCCGTCGATCCTTACGCCTTGTTGCAAATGGCCACCGTCGGTGGCGCCAAGGCGATGGGTTTACACGAAAGCGATGTGCTCGAAGTCGGGAAATATGCCGATTTAACGATGATTGATTTGAAACAACCGAACATGCAGCCGCTTAATAACATCGTTAAAAACATTGTCTATTCCGGATCAAAAAGCAATATCAAGTTAACGATGATCGCTGGAAAAATACTTTATGAGGATGGGCGTTTTAATGTTGGCGAACCAATTGAAGAGATTTACCAAAAAGCCCAGGCGGTCACCGATCGATTAAAAGCTTAGTACTGATTTTGGGAAGATAGTATTCGAAAAAAGCTTTGGCTAACTTATTGTGATAAACGCCGACTTCAACGCGGCGCCAGGCCGGTAATTGCCGGCCTTTTAAATTTTCGTGCGTATACTTAAGTGGGCGCGTCCCATCAAAAAATGACGTGCCAATCACGATTTTATCGTCGTTTCGTATTTCTTTTATGTCATTATAAATGACAAGATTATCCATAATTACAGATACATCTTGATTCGGCACTTTGCCATTAGGTTCAATGTATTGAAAACTAGGAACGTGGCCTTTGCCATAACCAAGTCTTGGATTGGAATGTTGCGATAAACCCCACTCATGCAAAAAAACTTGGTATGAAGGGCGATACGACATCGTCTTTAAGTCATAAAAACCATTTTGTTCGAAATCAAACGCATAGACGATGCCTTGATGAGAGGATGCTTCTAAAAACGGTTTTAAAAATTCCGTTTCTCCATAATGGCTATCAGGGCAGTGTGCCCGTAAATAGGCAATTATAAAAGGGTGTTTTTGGTGAAAAAGTGCTTGTAATTGCTCAATATTCAGGTAGACAAGTTCAACTGACATCGATACGAGCCTCGAGATACTGTGATAATGCGTCATAGTCGGTGAAAGGACGATTGAAGTTGGCATCGCCTATTTTATATGTCAATGAGTATTTGAGGTTACCATCTTGATAGATGGTCAAAATTGGAGAATTAGAGTCAATAACCGGCAATCCATGTTTGACCGGTTCATACAAAACCTCGGTGTACTCAAGCGTGTATCCGGCAATGTTATTTGCTTCGATGAAATTGTCGTAAAGAGGCATGAATTCGCTCGTGCATGTACATCGGGAATTGGTGATCGTCAATAAAAAGGTCGCTTGTTGCTCCACGAGGACTACAAAACCTTCGTAATCGAGCGCGAGACTGGCGCTTATGGGTGGGTTTTGGTGCGAAAACGGCACTTTATCAAACGATTGCTGGCATGCGCCAGAAATCAAGGCAAGCAGTGGCCATATCACTTTAAATACTTTCGGGAGTTTCTTCATAATATTTTTACCTTATCTATTATATGGAAGTTTTGATGAATGTGGGCTAAATGATTGAAAAAAGCGCCTATTTATCGCATAGTAATTTTATCAAAACCGGGGGAGGGAATAACTAGCGAATAAAGTGAAAAAAAACCTCAAAAGAAATTTAAAAAATACATTGCAATCGACCAGCATATTTTATATATTTTTGCTAGACAAATTCGGGGGTTTCTCACAGTGTAATCCACGCGATTTGTCTTCATTTTTTTAAGGGGAGGTCCTATGGGTAACGATATCATTATTCAACTAAACAATCTCACGAAGATTTTCGACGGAACGACGGTCGTCGACAATTTGAGTCTCTCGATTAAAAAAGGTGAATTCGTCACTTTTTTAGGCCCATCTGGCTGTGGCAAAACGACGACACTACGCATGATTGCCGGCTTCGAGATTCCCAATGAAGGGACGATTTTGCTAAATGGCAACGACATTACGAAACTGCCACCTTATGAACGTCCGGTGAACACCGTTTTCCAACGTTATGCCCTGTTTCCCCATCTCGACGTATATGATAACATCGCCTTTGGGCTTCGATTGAAAAAAGTCGATGTCAAAACAGTTGACCAACAAGGTAATCCGATTACAGAATTTCGCAAGTATACCGCTGACGAAATTGACGACAAGGTGATGAGTGCCCTAAAAATCGTCGATTTAGAAGAATTTGAAGACCGCGATGTCACCACGCTCTCTGGCGGTCAGCAACAACGAGTAGCCATCGCACGAGCCATCGTCAACAGCCCGCAAATCCTCTTGCTGGACGAACCTTTGGGGGCGCTTGATTTAAAGATGCGCAAAGAAATGCAAATGGAACTTAAAGAAATGCACCGTAAATTGGGCATCACTTTTATATATGTGACCCATGACCAAGAAGAGGCGCTGACGATGTCGGATACAATCGTGGTCATGAAAGACGGCGTGATTCAACAAATCGGAACGCCAACCGACATTTATAACGAGCCTGTCAACGCCTATGTCGCCAATTTCATCGGCGAATCGAACATTTACAATGCCACGAGCCTCGGCCATGGCAAAATCCGCTTTTTGGGGGCGACGCTACAAGTCAAACACGATTATGCCAATAACGAAAAACTCGACGTTATTTTGCGCCCAGAAGATATTTACCTAGTCGAACCGGGACAAGGATTCGTCGACGGAATCGTTCAAAGCCGCGTCTTCAAAGGCGTTCACTATGAATACGTCGTCATGGTGGGTAAAGCCGAGGTCATCGTCCAAGACGTGCATCGGTATGAACTTGGACAAAAATACGCGATTACTTTCGATGCCGATGATATCCATATCATGGAAAAAGAGTTTACCGTCAATTCCTACAAAGAAGCTTGGATCAATGACAAAAACAACCTCGTGATATCTGATGCCATTTTTGAAGTCGACGTAACGCAACTTCTGGCTGGATCAAGACTTGACGAACAGGGTTATCTGATTGGTCCCAAAGGCGTCAAATATAATCTTAAGGACTACGACGTAAGCGCTGAAATCCCATTTACGGCGATTGAGTTTAGTGGCAATCCAGGTGAAGGACAAATCAGCGGACATATTATCCAAACGGTTTGGAAAGGCGACCATTACCAAATGATCGCCCGTACATTCGAGGAAGAAGATTTCGTCGCTGACACCGAATATAGCTATGAAGAAGGGACGGAAGTCGGCATCCAAGTCGATACTTCGAAAATCAAATTGATCGTCAGGGGGAATTTAAGCGAACATGAAGTTTAGGTTCCAACGCAAGTATTTATCGTTACCATACGTCTTGTTCCTGCTTTTCTTCGTGATCTTTCCGGTGTTTGTGATCGTGTTTTATGCGTTCACGGACCGGTCGGGCCAATTTTCATTTGACGCGGTCGTTTCCTTTTTTGCCAATCCGGAAAAACCCGGCGTTTTGCTATTATCATTTTTATATGCGTTAGGCAACACCATCATATGTCTACTGATTGGCTATCCGATTGCCATGATTTTGGCAAATAAGAAATACAATAGGAACGCCGTTGTCGTCATGCTTTTCATTATGCCAATGTGGGTCAACTTTGTGATTCGTACTTGGGCAACACGCGATTTGCTTTATTGGCTGGGTATCAATTCGGGCAACGCCCCAGGCGTCGCCGTCATGGTCGGGCTTGTGTATAACTATTTGCCGTTTGTGATTTTGCCTCTTTACACGACGATGCTCAAGATGGACAAAAGTCAAATTGAGGCAAGTCATGACTTAGGAGCGACGCCGACACAAACATTTTTCAAAGTCATCATTCCAATGACGATGCCCGGCATTGTCAGTGGCGCAATGATGGTCTTTATGCCCACGATATCTTCACAAGTGATTCCCAATATCTTATCCGATTACAACATCATTTTGTTCGGAGAAGCGATTTATGATGCCTATAAGACCAATTGGCATTTAGGCAGTTTCATGTCGCTTGTCATGTTGGTAATCATTGCCCTATCGATGTTCTTGACAAGAAAATTCTCGAAAACCGATGATGGAAAGCGGGTGGCCATATGGTAAAGAAAATCATTGCCAACGCTTATGTGTATTTCATCTTGTTTTTAATGTATTTGCCAATTTTCCTATTAATAGTCTTTTCGTTTTTGTCGAGCCAAACCGTTGGTTTCATTGCCGAAAACGATTATGTAACATTCGAACTATACATCAAACTATTCCAAAACCAAGCCGCGATGCGCGCCTTGGGCAATACCTTGATTGTCGGCTTCTCCTCGGCTATCGTTTCCACGGTGTTGGGGACTCTGGGCGCCATTGGCATCTTCTATATGCGTCGCCGGGCCAAACAAACGATGGAAGTCGTCACGCAACTGCCTGTCATCAACGCCGAAATCGTCATGGCGCTTTCGTTGGCGATTCTTTTTATCGTACTTGGTTGGTCGGCTGGCTTCTTGACCTTACTAATCGGGCATGTCGTTTTAACGGTAGCCTTCGTATATTTAAGCGTCAAACCCAAACTGCAACAAATGGACCCCAGCATTTATGAGGCGGCGCTTGATTTGGGAGCCAAACCTAGTTACGCCTTAAGAAAAGTCATTTTGCCGGAAATCATTCCTGGCATCGTCAGCGGTTTTTTGTTAGCATTGACTTTGTCGCTTGATGATTTCATCATTACATTATTCTTAAAGGCACCTAATTACGACACGCTTTCGACTTATGTCGAAAATCAATTGCGCATCGGCATCCCGCCCGAAATCCGCGCTTTAACTACACTAATCTTCCTATTTGCCGTCGGGGTATTCGTTTTCAACGGACTCAAGGCCAAATCCGAAGAGAAGAAGAAACAGGGTTTATTCCATAAGGAGGACAAATAAATGAAAAAAACTTGGATTGTCGCACTTGCCACATTAGGACTGCTCGCCGGATGTCAGGGCGAGAACAACAATGTCGACATTACGCTTCGCGTGTACAACTGGGGTGGTTATATCTACGAACAAGAAACGGCCGAAGATCCCAAAAACGTCACTGAGCAATTCGAAGATTATTATTTTGCCACCTACGGCCAGCGCATCAAGGTCGAATACTCGACCTATGACGTCAACGAAACGGCTTATAGCCAAGTGGCGAAACTCGGGCGCCAATTCGACCTCGTCGCCCCGAGCGAATACATGATTCAAATCATGATGAAGGAAGATTTGCTAGAAAAATACGACCGCGAGCCAGACGGAAGTTACACGTATTTGCCTTATTACAACGATTACGCTTCTCCGTATTTAAAAAACATCTTTGAAGAACTTATTGTCAATACGGAACCGGTCAGCGATTATGCGGCTGGATACATGTGGGGAACTGTCGGCATCGTCTATGATCCTGAAATCATTGATCCCGTAGATGCGACAAGCTGGCGCGTGCTATACGATACCGAGTATGCCAAAAAGGCCACCATTAAAAATTCGATGCGTGAAACTTACATGATTGGTGTTATCGATGTTTATCACGACGAATTAATGGAACTGCGCGATCAATATCTCGACTTGGACATTACGGCCGCTGATTATAACAACCAAATCGGCACGATTATTAATCGTTCGGACGCGGATACGATTGCCGCGGTTGAAACATCGTTGCGTGCATTGAAAGATAACAGCTACGGTCTTGAAGTCGACTCCGGAAAAAACGATATTGCTTCCGGCAAAATCGGTATGCAAGTGTCGTGGAGTGGCGACGCTGTCTACTCGATGGATTTAGTCGAAGAAGAATCGAGCAAAGAACTGGAATACATCGTCCCGCATGAAGGCGGCAACATTTGGTTCGACGGCTGGGTCATGCCCAAAGGCGCTCAAACAAGACTAGCCCAAGAGTTCGTTAATTTCGTGTCTAATCCGGAAATCGCCATCTTGAACATGGATTATATCGGCTATACGAGTTTCATCGCCGGACAAGACGTGCTTGATCGCGTTCATGACATGGAAGACGCCGAAGGTGATTTTGAACTAGATTTAACATACTTCTTTGAAAATACCGTCGACGGTAGCGCCGATATGATCGTGACCACGTTTGAGAATCGGCAATTGCACACGCAATATCCCGATCAAGAAACGATTAATCGTTCGGCTGTTATGCGTGATTTTGGCGACGACACGGCGGCGATTGTCGAGCTGTGGTCGCGCGTAAAAACTTCAACTGTCGAACCATTGACGTTGGTGCTTATCGGCGCTGGCTCGTTAATCGGCGTTGGACTCGGTTTATTCTTCTTTTTCAAAAAGAAAACGACGAAGCGCAGCCGCCGTGGCAGCACTCGCAAAACTCGAAAATAGCCAAATAGACATTTGATGTAATTAGGCGACGATGCTATACTTTCCCTTGGCATCGCGCCTTGTGGTTCCTTAGCCAAGTGGTAAGGCAATTGACTGCAACTCAATCATCGTCGGTTCGACTCCGATAGGAACCTCCAATCACTATAAAAAGGCTTGTAAAAAGCATAATTCGTGCTATATTATATAAGCCTTTCCGTGCGCCCGTAGCTCAACTGGATAGAGTGCCAGACTACGAATCTGGAGGTTACGAGTTCGATTCTTGTCGGGCGCGCCATGACCGGGAAATAGCGCAGCTTGGTAGCGCATCTGGTTTGGGACCAGAGGGTCGCAGGTTCAAATCCTGTTTTCCCGACCATCGTCAAAATATCACCGCACCGCGGTGATTTTTTTGTAATATAATATTCACGTATGAATAGTGAAAAACGGACATTTAAGTCCACGATTAAAAGCGCCTATCAATTTGTGATCGTATCCATGAACGGGATGGTTTATGGCTTATTCGCCACATTAATCATCGGCGTCATCTTGAATCAAATCGGATTGTTGCTTAACTTTAACTTCCTGTTGCTCGGTAATACCATCGCACTGGGCACATCAATCATCAACTTGGCGACATTTGTCAAATCGTTAATGGGTATCGGTATTGGCATCGGCATTGGTATGGCTTTGAAGTTTGATGGGCTGAAACTGATTGCTTCAGCAGTTGCCGGCGGTATTTCCACCTCGATTGCTTTGATGGGAAAATCCGACCCAATGGTTTCTTATTTGACCGTTGTTTTCACGATGTTAGCCTTGCGCGCCGTGTTCAAAAGGAAGAGTCCGCTCGACATTATCCTGATACCGATGTTTGCGATTATCGTCAGTTATACGATCGCCATCATTATCGTCAATCCGATCAGTTCGGTGACGACCGCTATTGGTGCTTTTGTCAATCGCGTCACCGAATTTGAACAACCATTCCTGATGGGGATGCTTGTCAGCGTTCTTATGGGTATGATTTTGACTTCGCCATTTTCCAGTGCGGCCATTGCTATCAGCTTCCAAATCGGAGGTATTGCCGGGGGGGCGGCTTTAGTCGGTTGCTGCGTCAATATGCTCGGTTTCGCGGTTATGGGTCGTAAGGACAACGATTTTGGGACGACGATTTCAGTGGCCATCGGTACAAGTATGTTACAGTTCAAAAATGTTTTGAAGAAACCGATCATTTGGTTACCGCCGATTATCGTCTCCGCGACTTTAGGACCGTTTTCCACGCTCGTTTTTAAAACACGAACCGATTCGACCGGAGCCGGCATGGGAACGAGCGGTTTCGTTGGCCAATTCGCTACCTACGCTGCCATGGGCAATGAATTGATGACATGGCTCTCGATTGTGCTGCTTCAAATCGTGTTACCGATCATTCTCGTGTTTTTCGTCGATTTACTATTCCGTCGCTTGAAGCTTTATGGCCCTGGCGATCTGAAAATCTAGGCGCCCGTAGCTCAATTGGATAGAGCATCAGACTTCGAATCTGGGGGTTACGAGTTCGATTCTTGTCGGGCGCGCCACGATAAATTAATGCAGGAAACTGCATTTTTTTATTGGGTCATGTTTTAGTTGAAAACAGTGACTAAAACAATTAATATATTTAGGCGTGGAATGAGCATCCCATTGGGGTCATAGCTCAGCTGGGAGAGCGCCTGGTTTGCAACCAGGAGGTCAGGGGTTCGATCCCCCTTGGCTCCACCATAACCATGGCTGCGTAGCTCAGTTGGCTAGAGCGTCCGGTTCATACCCGGCAGGTCGAGGGTTCGAGTCCCCCCGCAGCTACCATACACGTGCAAACCCGGACTTAACCGTCGGGTTTTTATTTCCAAACCATGGCTCTTGTAATAAGATATAAGAGCGACTGGACCCTTAGCTCAATGGTTAGAGCTTCCGGCTCATAACCGGCTGGTTGCAGGTTCGAGTCCTGCAGGGTCCACCATGGAAGCTTACCCAAGCGGTTGAAGGGGTCGGTCTTGAAAACCGATAGGGGGTGCAAGCCCCGCAAGAGTTCGAATCTCTTAGCTTCCGCCAGATAGTTCACACCGGTTAGACCGGTGTTTTTTTATCCAAGACAGCGAAGCCGTGTTAATATACAATATTAAAGGACCATCACTATGCAACATGAAATCATTAAGGGACGGCTACTAGACGGATTTGGGCAACTAGCGGAAGCCGGTTTTGCACATGAGCCATTAAAGACTTACGACCGTGCCGATATCAAAACGCCTAAATGGCGTATCAAAGAATGGGATTATTACTATGTTGGTAACACCAAACACGGCTTATCATTGACAATTAGCGATTTAGGTTACATCTCAATGATTGGCATTACCTTTTTCGATTTCAAGCAACCTAAGGAATATTCGAGAAGTTTCATCGGTTTGTTTCCGATGGGAAAAATCAAACTTGCTCCATCTCCCGCTGACAATAAGGTGCATGTTTCCTCAAAGCAATACGACATTACGATCGAAACAACCGGTGCAATCAGAAAATTGTCGGGTTATGTCAAAAATGTCGCTAAACTTGGCGACATCAAGTTTGATTTAACGCTGACGGATACTAATGGTACGGGACTGTGCATTGCCACCCCTTTTAAGAAGAAAGGTCATTTCTATTACAATTACAAACTCAACAATCTTCGTGCTGATGGATCGGTTTCTTTTGCAGGTACAATCCATGACTTTGAAGGAGCTCAAGGCGTGCTCGATTGGGGACGTGGCGTTTGGACTTACAAGAACACTTGGTACTGGGCCTCTTTCAGCGGCATCAGCGGTTCCAATGTCGTGGGCGCCAATCTTGGCTATGGTTTTGGCGATACATCGAAAGCTAGCGAAAACATGGTTTATTACCGTCATAATGACGGCGAGTCGCCGACGGTTGCCACGAAATTAGACGATGTCACATTCTATATTCCTAAAGATGGTAAAGGACGCGATGCCTTTATGGAGGAATGGCTCATCAAAAGCACGAGCGGCGACATCGATTTACGGTTCAAACCGTTGCTGAATCGCCATTCAATCAGCAATTTGCTCGTCATCAAATCAATTCAAAATCAAGTCTTTGGCTTTTATAGCGGCACGATACTTTGCGATGGCAAGCCACTTCACATCGATCATGTGCTCGGTTTTGCCGAAAAAGTTTATAACGCTTGGTAGAAAGAGGATCTATGTACATATTAGAAACGAAGAATTTATGCAAATACTACCGCAAAACCCATGCCCTTGAGCACGTCGACATGACGATTGAAAAAGGCGACATTTACGGTTTCGTCGGTAAAAATGGCGCTGGTAAAACAACACTGATTCGGATCATCACCGGTGTCGCCGAACCAACCTCGGGCACTTATGCCTTATTTGGCGAAAGCGAACCGCGGAAACGGACACGAGTCCGGGCTCGCATGGCCGCGGTTGTCGAAAGCCCGGCGTTGCACATGGGACTGACTGCGTTTGAAAACCTTGAGCTTCAATGTACATTGCTAGGCATAAATAAAGACGTCAAACAATTTGTCGAAGCCTTATTGGAAAAAGTCGGACTTAGTTCTTTACTTGTCAGCAAACGCAAGAAGGTCAAGAATTTCTCATTGGGCATGAAACAACGACTCGGCATTGCCATGGCGATGATATCCAATCCCGAATTTCTCGTACTTGATGAACCGAATAATGGACTTGACCCCGAAGGGATTCGCGATATGCGTGAGTTATTGTTAAAGTTGAACCACGAGGATGGAATCACGATTTTAATCTCTTCGCATATTCTTAGCGAATTATCGAAACTAGCCACCCGATACGGCTTCATTGACAAAGGCAAAATAGTCAAAGAAATAACCGCGGAAGAACTTGCCCGCGTCAGTCGTAAGGCAACGCTAATACGAGTGGATAAACCATCAGTCGCCCATACCCTATTAACCGAATCTGGCTACAAAAATATCGAACTTCTCAAAGATGCGGTTACGATTCCGGAAACGGTCGCCGTCAGCAAGATCGTGACCTTATTAGCGAAGGGCGATGTTGAAGTCATCAATATTCAGGAACAAAACGAAGATCTCGAACAATATTTCATGGAAATCATTAAGGAGGCGCAACATGGCTAGATTATTACGGCTGGAATTACGCCGCCTCTTTAAAGACAAAGTCATTTTGGCGATGGCCATCATCTTGGTTGTCATTGCTTTCTTCCAAGCGCTTGTCGCCGGTACCTCATATTATGAAGATCCATGGACCGGTACGATTTATTGGACATTGACGATGCGCGATTTGCTGAGCACGTCGTTCCAGCTTTCAAGTACCCCGTTCATTATCATTGGCATCGTCGTCGCCGTATTCTTGGCCAAAGATGTCAACCAAGGCACAATTCGCAACAAGCTGATCGCCGGTTATTCAAAAATGGAAATCTATTGGACGTCAACGATATCGGCGACGTTCATTACGTTTGTTTCCATGGTGCTGTTCCATGGTTTATCGCTGGGTTTTGGACAAATTTGGGGTATCCCGTTCCCAATTGATACGACGGTGGTTAAC